>Ga0209296_1001674_pt1 | contig 16565 bp, 22 predicted proteins | sample S_130206_EF_Meta_FD_187319 | JGI IMG/M metagenome (GOLD analysis project Ga0209296, IMG submission 187319) | Freshwater microbial communities from Lake Simoncouche, Canada to study carbon cycling - S_130206_EF_MetaG (SPAdes) (version 2) | ecosystem: Environmental > Aquatic > Freshwater > Lake ...
GCTGTCGGTTATCAATCTCTTTATAGTAATACCACGAATAACAACAGTGCTTTTGGTTATAAAGCTTTAGCCGCTAATACAACAGGTACATACAATACTGCTGTAGGTTATGCATCTTTATTAACTAATACAATTGGTTTATATAATACCGCAGTTGGTTATCAAGCACTAAATCTTAATACCACAGGCAATGGAAACAGTGCATTAGGTACTAGTGCTTTAGAAAGAAATACAACAGGTTACGCTAACAGTGCATTTGGTCATCAAGCTTTAGTGTTTAATAATAGTGGCGCTCGTAACGCCGCTTTTGGTTATCAAGCTTTAGCTAATAATACAACGGGTGGAGTTAACAGTGCATTTGGGTACAGAGCATTATTAGCTAATACAATAGGTCAGCAAAACGTCGCTGTAGGCAGAAGCGCTTTGCAATCGAATACTACTGGTAGTAATAACGTAGCAGTTGGTGTACAATCTTTAAATACTAATACAATTGGAACGAATAATGTTGCCGTAGGTTATTTATCAGTATTTAATAATACAACAGGTATTAGTAATGTCGCCGTTGGCAATTCTTCTTTATATACCAATATAATTGGTATTAATAATACAGCTGTCGGTCATCAAGCTCTTTACAGTAATACCACAAACAATAACAGCGCATTTGGTTACAAAGCGTTATTTGCAAATACAACAGGTGCATCAAATAGTGCATTTGGTTATTTGGCATTAGCAAGCAATACAATCGGCACGGATAATACAGCGGTTGGACTTGCAGCTTTAAATAATAATACTACAGGTGCTTATAATGTTGCTGTTGGTCGATATGCTTTATTAAGCAATACGACGGGTATTACTAATATTGCAATTGGAGTAGCCTCTCTACAAAATAATACATTCGGTAATAACAATACCGCAGTTGGTCACGGATCTTTACAAAATAATACAACCGGAGTTTTAAATAACGCATTTGGTCGTAGCGCTTTAGCTCTCAATACAATTGGAGATAGCAATAGCGCATTTGGATCATATGCTTTAACAGCAAATACTACAGGTGCTTATAATACATCGATTGGTAGAGCATCTTTAACAAGTAATACAATTGGTACAAATAATACAGCAGTTGGTTTTGCGACATTGCTTAATAATACAACTGGTATAAATAATAATGCATTTGGTTCGTCTGCTTTAAGAAGTAATACAGTTGGTAGCGGAAATAGTGCATTTGGTCATTATGCTCTAAAAGATAATACCACAAACAATAATAGTGCTTTTGGTTATAAAGCATTAACAGCTAATACAACTGGTAACGCAAATAGTGCATTTGGTTATTTGTCATTAGCAAGTAATACAATTGGTAAATACAATAGTGCATTTGGTTATAAATCATTAAATTTAAATACCACAAATAGCAACACTGCTTTCGGTTATAATACACTTAGAGCTAATACAATAGGTTCTTTGAATACAGCAATGGGCGTTCAAGCACTTAGAAACAATACAACTGGTAATGGAAATACAGCTGTAGGTTTACAAGCTTTATTTAATAACACTACAGGTTCAAAAAATATTGCGATGGGTACAAATGCAATACTTACTAATACTGTTGGTAATGGCATTAGTGCATTCGGTTATTATGCTCTAAAAAGTAATACTGTAAGCAATATTAGTGCTTTCGGTTATTTAGCGTTAGCAAGCAATACAACAGGTACCGCAAATAATGCATTTGGTTTTGCTGCTTTACAGAAAAATACAATCGGTACAAATAATAGTGCTTTCGGTTATCAAACATTACAAAACAATACCACAGGCGTAAATAATACAGCCATGGGTCTAAATGCTTTAAATGCTAATAATACAGGTACAAGTAATACTGCTATAGGTGTAAACGCTTTGGGTGCTAATACATCAGGTAGTCAAAATACAGCTGTAGGTAGAACTGCTTTACAAACCAATACAGTTGGTACTGGTAATAGTGCTTTCGGTTATTATGCTTTAAAAGCAAATACCACAAATAACAATAATGCATTTGGTAATAGATCATTGTTAAATAATACAACCGGCGTTAATAATAGTGCATTTGGTTCGGTTGCTTTGGGAAGTAATACAGTTGGTAGTAATAACAGCGCTTTCGGTTATTATGCTCTAAAAAATAATACCACAAGCAATAACAATGCATTTGGTTGGAGATCATTAGCAAATAATACAACTGGTACCGCAAATAATGCATTTGGTTTAAATGCTTTGGGAAGTAATACTGTTGGTACTAATAATAGTGCATTTGGTCATTATGCTCTAAAAAATAATACCACGAACAATAATAGCGCATTTGGTAATTATGCTTCCAGAGATAATACAACTGGTACAACAAATAGTGCTTTTGGACAAAGAGCATTGTTGGTAAATACAATTGGTTCTGCTAATAGTGCATTTGGTAATCAAGCATTAAACAGTAATACCACAGGCAATAACAACACTGCATTTGGTACGTTAGCATTAGCAAGCAATACAGTTGGTAGCAATAACATTGCTGTTGGATATCAAGCCGGTGATGCAATTACCACGGGTAACAAAAATATCATTATTGGTTACAACATTGATGCTCCTGTAGCTACTGGTAATGGACAACTTAACATTGCTAACTTGATATTTGCTACAGGCAGTTATGGTGAAGGTACTACAGTAACAACTGGATCTGTTGGTATAGGATTTAAGACTCCAACCTCAACACTACATTTGTATGGATCTGGTAGTAACAAGAGTGTATTTAAAGTTGACGGTGGTAATGGTACTCTATTTGAAATTACGGATCAATTGAGTGGTAGTTTGTTTAGTGTAAACACTATTGCTGGTCTACCTGTAATGGAAGTATTCAGTAACAACAGAGTGGTTGCTGGTAAATATGGTGCTAATGACTTTGTTATTAGTGGCAGCAAAATAGGTATAGGTACAAGTGTTCCAAATACTGCTAAACTTCATATATACGATTCCACAAATTCATTTACAAGATATACAAATACTACCAATGCAGGTCACTTTGTAGATGTTGGAGCTAATAATGGTGGACAAAGTTTTCTATTCAGTTATGGTGCTTATCCTGTTTTAATTGGAACAAATGGAGCCGAAAGAATTAGAGTGGATAGTGGTGGTAATGTTGGTATAGGCACAAGTAATCCAAGTGCTACATTAACAGTTATTGCTACAAATAATACTGGTTCAAGAATTCAACTTGGTACTGCTTCTACCAGTACATACATGAATGCTAATCTTGTTAATGACTTCGTGGTATTAACCGCTCCATTTGGTAATAACCCTGCCTCAGTATCCAATAATGGTGCTAAGTGGGGTATTAAGATGAATGGTTCTATTGATTCTATAAATACCAAAGGTAAAACTGCGGCAATATATGCTGTAAGTGAAGACACAAGCGCCGGTTATAATAGACAAGTTGGATTAGCATTACATACAAGCGGATTTGATCTTGATAATGCTGAAAGACTGAGAATTACTAATCTAGGATATGTAGGTATAGGTACATCAACCACAACCTCCGGTTTACAAATACAAACTGAAGGAACTAATACCACATCTGGTTCATTTTTATTTGTAAGATCTACCAATGCAAGTTTTGGTGGTGGTGCAATTGGTGTTGGTTATCAATATGCAGCTGCTGTAGGTAATAATTTTTATCCATTTAGAATCAGAGCTGGTAGTACCAATGCAATATTCACTGTAAATAGTTCGGGTGTAGTTTATGCAGGTGATACTACAGGAGCAGTTGCTTATGGTAGTCACGATCCATATTATGCTTTTAATCAAGATACCAATACCGGTATGGATTGGGCAGCCGCGGACACAATAGCATTCAAAACAGGTGGCAGTGAAAGAATGCGATTGGATTCAACTGGCGGCATCAATATTGGTACTTCAAGTCAATTAAATAGTTCAAGAGTTAGCATTGCAGATTCAGCAGTTAAAACATCTACGGGTAATTGTTTAACATTTGCTACGGCGACAGGTGGTTCTAATGATTTTCAATTAATTATTAGTAGAGGTTCAAATACAAGTGGATATTATGCTTTTCAAGCAGTTGAACAAGGAGTTGGTTATAAAAATATAGTATTTAATCAAGACGGTGGTAATGTTGGTATAGGTACAACAAGTCCTGTTTATAAATTGCAAGTGAGTGGTAGTTTTGCTGCTACAACCAAGAGTTTCGTTATAAATCATCCAGATCCAGCTAAACCTGATAAACAATTGGTACATGGTGTAACTGAAGGACCAGAACATAGTGTATTTGTGCGGGGTAAACTAACAAATAATAATACAATTGATTTACCTGATTATTGGCCATATCTAGTAGATAACAATACAATTACTGTAACAATTACCCCAATAGGATCTTATCAACAACTATATGTACAATCAGTAGAAAATAATACAGTAACTATTGCAAATAATAACAATATGCCAATAAATTGTTATTATTATGTGGTGGGTGAACGCAAAGATATACCTAAACTAATTGTACAACCATAATATTTATAACATATAAGAATATATAACATATGCCAAACGACATTATTATAACGCCGGCTAGTAAAAATATCAGTTTTCAAGATGGTTCTAATACAGTTAGAAAATTAATGATCACTGGTAGTAATCTTACATACGAAGCTGCATTAACATCAAGCAATTTCTTCACAACCAATGGCAAAGGCAGAATATATGCTACTGCTAGTTTTGCATTAGCAAGCGCAGGTGGTGGTGGTAGTAGTTTAACTGGTCAAACTGATAGTGCAACTCCATTTGAAACTGCGTTGGGTTTTCAAGCACTTAATGTTAACACTGGCGTAAATAATACCGCCGTTGGTTATTTAGCATTAACAGCAAATACAACTGGTGTAAGAAATAGTGCATTTGGTCGTAACGCTTTAGCAAGTAATACAACAGGTATTAATAATTGCGCATTTGGTAATTTTGCATTAGGAAGTAATACTGGAGGCCAACCAAATAATGCATTTGGTTATTTCGCTTTAGCAGGTAATACAACTGGTACTAATAATAATGCATTTGGTTATAGAGCATTAATATCTAATATTACTGGTACCAATAATAATGCATTTGGTTATTTCCCATTAATAAATAATATATCTGGTAATAGAAATAATGCATTTGGTAATAGAGCTTTACAAAATAATACCACAAACAATAACAGTGCATTTGGTCATTTAGCTTTAGCAAGTAATACAACAGGTATTAATAGTGCATTTGGTTATAAAGCATTAGTATTAAATACAATTGGTACCAATAATAGTGCATTTGGTAATTTAGCATTAGCAAGCAATACTACTGGCCAACAAAACGTTGCGATAGGATTTGAAGCAATGGGTAGAAATCAAATTGGATTTTTATCTACTGCAGTGGGTTATCAAGCATTGTCTGGCAGTATTGGTTTTAATGCAACTTTAGGATTTAGTCAACATTGTGCTTTTGGTGCTTTAGCGTTAAGACAAAATACGACTGGTCAAAGCAATAGTGCATTCGGATATTTTGCATTATCAAGTAATATAACAGGTCAATATAATAATGCATTTGGTGCTAGAACGTTAAATTTCAATGTCGCAGGCAATAATAATAATGCTTTTGGCAATTTAGCTTTACAAAATAATACTACCAATAATAACAACGCATTTGGTGATAGAGCATTAAATGCTAATACAATAGGTACAGCTAATAATGCTTTCGGTTATAGAGCATTGGCAAGTAATACTACCGGTACAAACAATAGTGCATTTGGTTATCAAGCATTAACAGTAAATACTACCGGTACAAACAATAGTGCATTTGGTAATTTAGCATTAGCAAGTAATATAGTCGGTCTCAGAAACAGTGCATTTGGTGTTAGTGCTTTACAAAATAATATCACAAACAATAACAGTGCGTTTGGTTATAAATCGTTAACAAACAATACAACCGGTAATAGCAATAATGCATTTGGTTATTTAGCACTTGCAAGCAATACATTTGGATCTGGTAGTGCTGCATTTGGACATCAAGCTCTTAAAAACAATACCACTGGTAATTTTAATGTTGCGATGGGTGCGTTAGCATTAGCAAGCAATACATCAGGTAGATTTAATAATGCATTTGGTTTTCAAGCACTTGCAAGCAACACAATTGGATCTGGTAGCGTTGCTTTTGGACATCAAGCACTTAGAAACAATGTTACTGGTCATGCATTGAGTGCTTTCGGATATAGAGCATTATTTGCAACATCCGGAAGTGTTGGTAACAGTGCTTTTGGATTTAGAGCATTGCAATCAAATACAACGGCTAAAGGTAATAGTGCATTTGGTTATCGATCACTACAAAACAATTTGCGGGGTAGATTTAATAGTGCATTTGGTTATCAAGCATTAACAGCAAATACCACGGGTTATAATAATAATGCGTTTGGTTATCAAGCATTAGCAAGCAATACAGATGGTATTAATAATAACGCATTTGGATATAGAGCATTAAGAAATAATACTACAAGTAATAATACAGCATTTGGTAATCAAGCGTTAGAACTCAACACTACAGGTTATAACAACAGTGCATTTGGTATGGCTGCATTAGCAAACAATACATTTGGTCGTTATAATAGTGCATTTGGTTATAGAGCATTAATAGCAAATACAACTGGTAATGCAAACAGTGCATTTGGTTCTTATGCATTAAATAGTAATACCTCAGGTTATAGAAATGTTGCTTTTGGTTTTGGGGCTATGTCACAAAATACATTTGGTAAATATAATACAGCTGTTGGTTATTATGCATTATCATCCAATTATACAGGTAATTATAACAGTGCGTTTGGTTATCAAGCATTAGGAGGCAGTAACCCTGGATCGTCTTTTAACTCTGCTTTTGGTTGTTATGCAATGTATGGAAACTCTACAGGTGTAAGATCTGTAGCAGTTGGATATCAAACTCTCCAAGCATTTGCTAGTGGTACTTCTGGTAGTGTTGCTATAGGATATCAATCATCATTTTCTAATACTACTGGTAATTTTAATGTTTCGATAGGCGCAATATCATCTAGAAGTAATACTTCAGGTACACAAAATACAACTGTAGGTTATAGAGCTGGATTTGCTATTACGACAGGTACAAATCTAACGGTAATAGGTTACAATTCAGCTGCTTCATCTGCTACCGCTACCAATGAAATTACATTAGGTAATAGTTCAGTTGCTACACTTCGTTGTCAAGTAACCACAATAACAGCATTATCTGATTTTAGAGATAAAACTGATATCAATGATATACAAGTAGGATTATCATTTGTTGAAAAACTACGTCCAGTCACATTCAAGTGGGATCGTCGTGAATGGTATAGTGATGGTAATAAAGATGGTAGCAAAAAAGACGATAAAATTCAAATCGGATTTATTGCACAAGAATTAAAAGAACTACAAGAAACTGAAAATGCTACTTATTTGAATTTGGTTTTGGAAGATAATCCTGATAAATTAGAAGCTACCCCAGGCAATCTAATGACTCCACTAATTAAAGCAGTACAAGAACTAAGTGTTAAAGTTAAAACACTTGAAGCTAAAGTACAAGCTTTAGAAACCAAGTAAATTATATTAATAGAAATTGTTTGTAAGTACACTAACTATATGTTAGTATACTTTATACAAAGTTATTATAGAAAAATATGAATGAACCCCTCAAAGTTTTAGTAGCATCTCCCGGATATGATGGTAGATTTGATGTTAGATTTCTAGAAAGTATAACCGCTACAATATTTCTAGCCTCCCAACATAATATACAAGTTGTACCCGTGTATCTTTGTTTTGATAGTCTTGTACAAAGAGTACGTAACAACTACTTTAGAATTGCTTATAATAACAATTTTGATGTATTATTTTTTATAGATAATGACATTGGTTGGAATCCACAAGATTTTGTCAATTTAGTTTTAAGTGATAAAGATATGATTGGCGGTGGATATAGAAAAAAACATGACAATGAAGAACTATATGCTTTTAAAGTGAATGGTGATAGTGAAGAAACATTTGAAATTGTGCCTGATGAAGCGGGTATACTAGAAGTTTCTGGTCTTGGATGTGGATTTTTAAAATTATCCAAAAAGTGTTTTACTCAGTTATTTGAAACTGAATCAAAATATTATATTGACTCTGGTAATCTTGTTACAAAAATGGTTTGTGATTGTGTTGTAAATGATCAAAACCACTTTGTATCCGAGGATATTGTTTTAGGATTTAAATGGAAGAATCTTGGCGGTAAAGTGTATGTAGATACAAATATCGAATTGGAACATGTTGGTAACAAACGATACACAGGCAATGTAAAAACGTGGTTATCTAACTGGAAACAAAAGTTTGATAATGATAAACAAGTTAAAACTATATATAATAATAACTTGTCAAACTATATTCAACCAGTAGATATTGGTAATGAATTTAAAGTTTTATAATTATTTACAATCGTACAAAACAACCTACTTATTAACATATGGAAGAACAACAAAAACAAATTACATTGGCAGAACTAAATATAGTTCAATTAAAAGCTATAGCTTATGATGAAATCGTTAAACTAAACGTTTCACAAAACAATTTACGAGTTCTTAATCAAGAACTAAGTAATCGCCAACAACAAGGTGTTGAAGGTGCATCTCCAGTTACACAATCACAACAATAATATATTAAAGTTATGGAAAAAAAATTATCAGATTTAACAGTCATCGAACTAAAGAGTCTTGCTTATGATGAACTTGCTCGGGTTGATCAATCTCAAGCAAATTTACGAATTCTTAATCAAGAAATTAATAATCGTATTCAACAAGCTCAACAAGCTCAACAAGCTCAACAAGGATCTTTTACCAATCCATTAAATGTTGACAGTGGTACCGAAGTAACAGTATAACATATGCCAGCGCAACCACAAACTGAGTCAGTTGCACTTTAATTTGGTTTAAAATATTGTTTTATGCCAGAACGTATATTTTTTCAGTGTAGTTTGCCCAGAGCAGGCAGTACACTTTTACAAAATGTATTAGCACAAAATCCAGATTTTTATGCTACCCCTACAAGTGGTATCATAGAAATTTTTTTAAATGCTAGAAATATTTATACCAATAACATAGAATTTAAAGCTCAAGATGTTAAAGTAGTGGAACCCGCATTCAAAGCCCTCTGTAAAGGGGGAATGAATGCTTATTTCAATGCAATTACTGATAAAAAATATGTTATTGATAAAAGTAGAGGTTGGAGTGTTACATATGACTTTGTAGATTGGTTTTATCCAGATCCAAAAGTTGTAGTAATGGTACGTGATCTACGATCCATCGTTTCTAGTATGGAAAAAAAGTGGCGCCAACATCAACACATAGATTCAGGTTTACAAAATTGGAATGAATTGCGTAATACCACTGTAGATAAAAGAATTGATTATTATTTGATGCAAGCTCCGCCACTTGCTGTAAGTATGGATGTATTATATGACACAGTTATGCGTAAACTAAGTAAAAAATGTTTATTCATCAAGTTTGAAAATTTTACAAACAATCCTCAACGAGAAATGGAACGGGTATATGAATACTTTAATCTTCCACATTATCAACACGATTTTAATAACATAGAACAACGTACTTTTGAAGATGATAGACTACATCTGCCATTTGGAGAACATACAGTGCAAAAAGTTATAAAACCATTGCCACTTGATTATTACGATATTTTAGGCAAACATAACTGTGATAATATCTATAATAAATTTCAATGGTATTTTAAAGCGTTTAATTATGATTATTAATATTTATTAGTAACATAAAGAAAGAAAAATTATATGCAAACCTCAAGTGGATATCCAACAGTACAATTAACAAGCAGTTTACTTCTACAATCTCCAGTATCTGCAAGTTCATTTCAAATTCTTCAAGCAATTGACGATCCAGTCGCCAAAACTGTAAATGCTTTGGTTCAAGTAGGTCCAAAAGGATCAAACAATTGGTATTATGTATGGTCTGGTACTACATATGAAGAAATTGGTGATTGGACTGATGAAGAATTGGCTGCTGCTGTACAATATCAAGTTGTACAACAATATCCATTAAATCCATATACAACTTAAAATAAGTTGTGTAACATATTTTGATCGTATATATTATCCTATAAGCACGTGTTGCTTATAGGATTTTTAGTTTATAAAGTTATGAAAAAGAAGTTGAAGGTTTTAATTGGCACTCCATCTTATGATGGCAAACTAGACATCTATTATATTGATAGTCTATTAAACACATTAGCACAAAGTGAACAAAATGGAGTGGAAGTATATCCACTATTCATGTGTTATGATAGTTTGGTACAACGAGCTCGCAACGATCTATTTAAAGCTGCGTATGATTCACAGATGGATGTACTATTCTTTATTGACGGTGACGTAGGATGGGATCCAAAGAATTTCTTTAAACTTCTCAAAAGTGATAAAGATTTAATCGGGGGTAGTTATCGAAAGAAGAATGATAATGAAGAACTATATGTAGTTAAAGCTTTGGATGAAAAAGATAAATCACTTGATCTTACTATTGACAAAGATGGTTTGATGGAAGTAGCTGGATTAGGTTGTGGTTTTATGAAAATCTCACGCAAAGCAATACAGAATTTATGGGACTCCAGTAAAAGATATAAAAGTGAAAAAGGCGATAGTCGAATGGTATTTGAAGTGGTATGTGAAGATAATGACTTGATCAGTGAAGATATCTACATGTGTAAAAAGTGGAGAGATTTGGGTAATAAAGTTTATCTTGATACCCGCGTTACTTGTACACATACTGGTACAAAAACGTTTACAGGCGATGTAAACAATTGGTTACAAGGTTATATTAACAAACAATCAAATACAGCCCCCCCCGCTATAAAGGGCGATCTATCAAGTTATTTTACTAAGCCCCCCCAGAACATTAGTGATGATGACTTTCGAGTAATTGTATGAACTCATTATACGCAGATGTGATACTATTCGATAATATTGGAATGGTATATAATGGTAATACACTTCACACAGAAGGTATGGGTGGTAGCGAATTTCAAGTTATTCTATTATTGGAAGAGTTAGCTAAAATGGGCAAAAGTGTTATCTGTTTGAATAATACCAAAGAACAATTGAAGATTAATAATGTTATGTATTTACCGCACACAAATATTAATCAATATGAGTTCAAATGTAAAAATCTAATAATTCATCGTAGCAGTGATATACCCAAAATAGCACATAGAAAAGCATTTTTATGGGTAACAGATCTAAATGGTCCTCATAACCTAAAATTCTATAACTTATTTGAACAAAATAAACTGGAACTGATTTGCTTAAGTGAATTTCAAGCGTCATTGTTTCCATCAACCTGGACAAAACATGTAATTTATTTTATGATTCCAGAATGGGTATATGATTATGAAATACCCAAAGAAAAATCTGGGTATGTATATGCTAGCAGTCTAATGAAAGGTTATGGTGGCACTTTGGAGTATTGGAAATATCTAAAGAGTCAAAACCTTTTAAATGGTAAACAGTTAAATGTTTGTTTGCCTGGCTATGACAACCCTTCATCCGACATCAGTATGCCTATATATGATATAAATTATTTGAATACACTACCTTTTAAAGAGGTAGTCTCTACCATAGCCAAGTGTGAGGGTATGTTTTATGTCAATATTATGCCTGAGACGTTTGGAATAAGTGTGGTTTTAGCTGAAATCCTCCAAACTACCCCATACGTGCTAGGTTTGAATGGGTTGGGTTCTTTAAGAGAAGTATTAAATGGATCAACAATAACCACAGATATGAAAACATTTGTTGACTACTTCAAAAAAGAAAAACCGCAACCAACCAAACCTAGACAATTCAAATCCGAAATGGTTATGAAACGGTGGAAAAAGATATTGGCTAATTAAGGACGGATAAACAACAAATTCTCATATGTAATTTGTTGACCATTAGTGACACCTTCAATACAACTGACGTAATCGAATTTAAGTTCTTTGGTTAGAACATTCATTACGTCCTCTTTTTTGCATCCACCAATGTTAATATCAATCAAAGCAACTTCACAAATGACCACTTTAGCTTTACTAAATGTATCTATACCGCCACGTATGATATCTAGTTCACTGCCTTGAGTATCTATTTTGATAAGATCATATGTACCCGTCACCACATCATCAAGTTTATAGACAGGCCGAATTTCAGTTATAAGTGTATCACCTTCGTAAACAGGATTTATTTCTTTGTAGATACTGTTACCACTACAAAGTGGATGCCATTTGGTTTTATAAAATGATGTTGTACCATTTTCTTTACCCAACAACTTTATCTGATAATTGTAGTTTTTTGATTTGTAGACAGTTTCACAATCACCATTACCTTCAATTAGAAGAATATCTGACGTAGGCCAAAATTGCCTAAATACATCGGCAGTTTGACAAACACTGGCGCCTATGTCCAATATTCTGTTTGGGGTAAATCCACTGTTATTTAACAACTTACATGTATCTTCAAAGAAATCATATGTGTAATCGTCTAGTGTATTTATTTTCATATTGGATCGCCGTATATATTAAATCCTTTGGGAGTAGGAGGTATAATTTCTTCTTCTATTGTTTTAATAACATATAGTTTACTATCCATAGGCGCCAATCTATATTCACACTTTTGTTTGGTTTCCATAAAATAGGCCTCTAACGTTTCAGTTAAACTATTATGTATAACTTTACGACTGTCAGTGCGTAATGTCCAACGATCCCCAGGTGGAACACGTATTGCTATAATTTCGTTTACCTCTTTTATCAATTTACTCATATTTTTTATTTTATAAGAATCCATCCATTTACGACGTTTCGTCTTCCTCTAAACAAAGACGATACATTACTAGGATTTAAATTAAATTCTCTTATTAATTCAATCCTAGTACAATTTCTATATATATTTTTATTTGTATTATAAAAATTATATTTTATTAAAATGCTATTGGGATTATTTACTCCTACGTAACCATAATTTTTCCCACTGCGTGATTTAGAAATTTTTTCTTTTCGTTCATTAGCAAAAACTTTTCCTTTATTTGATTCGGAAATTTTCTTTTTGGTTTCGTCCGCGTGACAATAACAATATTTTTTATTTAAATTCCAAGGAATCCTACCTTTGTTAATTTTGGACAATTTTATTTTATGCTCATCGCTTAATTTTTTACCTTTATTTTTTTCAGATAATTTTCTTTTTATATTTATTGAACGGTTCGATTATGATCCGAATCTATTCTAAAGATGCCTTAAAAGTCAATTTAGAGGAGGAAAAGTCTTGTAGCAAACTTGTTACAAGTGGTTCAATCTATACATTATACGTTGAAAGTTGTGACATTCGACGCAAGATAAGAAATAGAGTGTTTATCGTTAAAGATAATGGTAAATGTGTCGGTTGGGCAATAATTAAAGAGCGTAAATCAACTAGATCACCAAAATTTAAATTTGAATTTATGGTTTATATAAGAAAAAAGTACCGAAGACAAGGCATCGGTACCAAACTCTATAAAAAAGCTAAGAAGTTTTTTGATTTGAATGATAAAGATATAAAAGTCTATATTACTACTAATTATAACTCTAAATTCTTTGACAAAGTTAGGCCGGTTTAATAAAGAATATCATGTGCATACCTGTTATGTAAAACGTATTCAAATCCATATTCAATGCTTTACCTTCTAGCTCTCCCGGCCAGAAGCCAGTCCATCTGGCGAATTGTTTATCATGGTTAGTACACTCACATCCCAACTTTTGGCCACCACACACACTACATCTTTCAATATCACACTTTTTCTTATGTATTTTACCAGCAACAACTTTACAACTAAAACAATTATCTAATTCAACTTTCTGACATATTGGAGTTTGTTTCTTTTTCATATATTAAGAACAATGACCTTTTTTATTTTCAGCGGTAAAATTATTAAGATTGTAATTACTTGAACGTATATCACGCAATCCATACAATTCTCTATACATACTATATACAATGATATCCAATTCTTTTACTACCATTGGAATACTTTTGGTCTTATCTACCCCTCGCATTTTTTCACTATATTCAGTGATAATGTCATTGATTTTATCTTGCATCACTTGTTGGGTGTAGTTTTAATAATTTTACCATCTGCCGTGTAATATGCTCTATAATAATTGGTGTGAATCACATATACACTATTAGTTGAAGGTTCAATTATACTATAAGTAATATACCTATTATTAATAGCGTGAACTGTACTACAATTGGGTAGTGTTTGTAATGCTCTATTATAACTATATCTTAGATACATTCCACTTGTACATCCAGTAAACAACAATGTTGCAATCAATAAACTTTTCATTCTAATAATTCACGTTCTTCTACTGAATAATTATGACTGTCTTTGTACATATCACAATATTTCTGCGCATTCTCTTTCTTGAGATACACCTTTTCAATTGCCAAATCATTGCCTCTATATGACATAATTAGATAAACCTTAATCTTAGGTGGTTCTACTGTCATAGCAGTCAACAGAATTGCTGCGAGGCTACCCAACACAATTTTATTAAAACGATTCATACTTGGTTAGTTTATTCTTATAACGCTGAATTGTAATAAAGTCTTCATCCATATGATCGTTCGCTTTTACAATTTCTTTTGAGAAACGTTCCACTTCATCACATAGATAGCGAATATCTTCACACAACTTGGGATCAAGTGTAGTGTTACTATTATTTTGTGCAAATTCTCTTAGATTAGCAACAACTTGTTTAGTCTTCATTTGTTGAATAAATTATTTTTTCTACTACAATACCTTTCTTAGATGACTTGGGACCATATAATGCTCCATATTGATTTCTACTATTGATGTAAGTGATTAAATCTTTCTTAATAACTTCCGCATCAAGATCATCAAAATTTGGAGGTAGATTAACTTTTAAATAATATTTTGGTTTGCTCATAGAATTTTACCAGTGATGTATAATGTTTGCGATAACAAACGCACATGTAATGAAGTTTACCAGAACAATGATGAACCTCAAGATAAAACTCGCAATAGCATAATTTACAGGCAATACAGGCACATCAGGCTTACATTCATCTGTAACACCTACACGGTGGTCAATTGTTCTTGCTAGTGTTAAGAAAAATTTATTAGTCGTCATTTTCGTTAGTAAGAATAAAAAATCCACTAATCATTAGTATTACGCCGACAATGCACAATCCATAATATATTGTATCCACATTCATATAATAAGAAATCTTACAATTTGTAAATCACCATACTCATTCTTTGTTTCAAGAATTACATCAGGATGTGGACGGTCACAGCTAAGATATACCTTAGCATTAGGAATATTCAATTCTTTAATCATTTTCTTTTCCACTGCGTTTTTAACCCACTCAATAATATCTTTTGTTTGTACATTAGCCATAATTTTAATTTCCCATCCAATTGCTTACATTCTCAGGTCCATTTGTTGAATGAATACCCAAATACTTTACCTTGGTTAAGTTCATAGGCATTTTGATGCGTTTCCAATCCCACAATGATGGTAGATCACTGTCATCATCTGATTCCCATTCAATGTCCAATATAATTCTAGCACTTTTTGTTTTATTATCATTCATATTCAATTTCCTTTATTTTTGTGTTCTTGAATATCGTAAAGAAAATTACGAAATGCAACATAATCTTCAACATCAACTTGTAATTCTCCATCTGTCTTGTAATCCTTGATATATTCACAGAGTGAATCAATGTAATATTTTGGAATAATAATGGTTTTGCCATCAAACTTCAAGTCATCATGTTGAATAATGATTGGGTTGGTTACTTTATCTTTAATTGTTAGTTCTACTTCCATATTCTTTAGTATAGTTTACTTTTTATAATTGTCAACCCAAATTATTCATAACTTTCACGATCAATGTTTATGACGTAAGGAAAACGAGGAATTTCATCGCCCGGTGTAAGATTAAAATACTTCACCGTAGCACTCTTTCCAATAAGCTTATTCTTGTTCTTCAATAGTTCTTTTAGGTATTCCCTAGTTCCCTTAATATTACTGTGGAACTCAATGTCCTTGTGATTCTTGAATACCATATGTCCAGCCATACCACTTTTATTGCCTACCCCTTCAACAATATCAAGAATCTTGAATTCACTGTCTTTAAACTCCTTACGCTTGAGGAGACATTTACTACGTTTGTTTTCGTATGGTCCATCTGTGCGGACCATCTGACCTTCGTAACCTTCGCCAACATACTTTTCATACAACTCATTTAAATGTGTAATCGTGTCCACAAGGTGAGTCGGAACACGACGAACCACATTGTTGTTAGTAAGATAAGTAGTAATGTCAGCATTACGATCACTAAAAGTCTTCGATACAATCCAGTCATATACCCAATATTGAATATTTGTTGCACTCTCAACCAAATCTTCTGGTGTAGGCTTAGTCTTCTTTACTAAGCTACAAATAGCATTAAAA
>Ga0209296_1001675_pt1 | contig 16563 bp, 10 predicted proteins | sample S_130206_EF_Meta_FD_187319 | JGI IMG/M metagenome (GOLD analysis project Ga0209296, IMG submission 187319) | Freshwater microbial communities from Lake Simoncouche, Canada to study carbon cycling - S_130206_EF_MetaG (SPAdes) (version 2) | ecosystem: Environmental > Aquatic > Freshwater > Lake ...
GGGGTTTACCATTAAGCATTTCGAAAAGAACACAGCCAAATGTAAATAAATCGGATCGAACATCAAGGGTATCGCCATTAGTCTGCTCTGGAGACATATAGCCTAGGGTTCCACAATATAAACCATCATTGATCGGGGTATCAAGCCTATGGGCTAGGCCGAGGTCAAGAATGATTATTTTATCCCTGCCTGATTTTTCTTTTGTAAGCCAAATATTTGAGGGCTTGAGATCGCGGTGCAAAATTCTTGTTTCATGAAGCGCTTTTAATCCCTGGGCGATTTGAATAGCAATTGGAATTGCCTGAGCTGGAATAAAAGGTTTGCGTTCATTGTGTTTCAACCGGGTTGCGAGATTTTCGCCTGCCAAAAAAGGCATTACGATAAATTGAAGATCGTCCCATTCTCCAATTTCGTAAATGTCAACAAGTGACTCATGTTTAACTGCTGCAATAGCCTTCGCTTCGTGGTCAAACGAACTATTTTGCATTTTGCTGTTGGAAGTGGTGTGAATCATCATCTTGATTGCAACTTTTCGATTAAGCTTTTCATCCATAGCTTCAAACACAATTCCAGAAGACCCCATTCCCAAAAGGCCCACCAAACGAAAATGGTTTATATTTACACTTGGGCCTGATTGATTGGCTGCACGCACTCGTTCAACGAGGGCATGGGTTTTTTCAGGTAGATAGACCCCCATATCGAGAATTTTCTGCAAGTTTTTAGATGAAAACCCACCAAAAACATTTGTGCTGGCAAGGTTTGGGATTTGAGGTTTGGGCGCAGTTGCCTCGATGGTTTCTAAGACTGAAACGCATTTTTCACATCCAAGAATATGTTGGGAGATTAATTCCAGATTATAAGCAGATGAGGAACCATTAAAATAGGATTCCAGATCATTACGAGAAGGGCAAGGGTTATTTGTGTTCAAGGTTTTATGTCCCTAAAACGAAATTGTAAGTTAGGGGAAACCTTTTATAACTGATCGGTTAATTCTTTAAGTATTTCAGTAAATTTTTGTTTTACTCTGCAATGAACAATATAAACGACATTTTTGGAAACATGGAGCGAGGCTGCAACTTCTGAAGCTTTTTCTTGGTTAACGAAAATCCTGTAGAAAATATCCCAATCATCTTTGGAGAATCTCATTTTTACAAAGTTCATTGCAGCTTCTGTGGTTTTTTCCACATAATTCGAATCCCATTCCATGCCAATTTCAGAAGCTTCCAATGAATCCATCGATATTTGGAAATCTGTGGAAATGGAGGTTTCAAGGTTTCGTTGAAAGTCGATGATTTTCCGAAAACAAATTGTCTTCAGCCACTTCCTGAAAGTCCCCTTGCCCCTGTGTTCGAATCGAATTATTGATGTGTGAATCGCCATAAAGATATCCTGAATTTTGTCTTCAGCATCTTCACGGTTAAGAATGAACTTCCTTACCCACTTATGAATGATTGGGTAATATGTTTTCACAAAGTCTTCCCACGCATTGGGATCTAATAGCGAAATGTTTTCTAATAGGGTTTTCGAGGTCGTTAACATTTAAAAATTCAACTCCTTCAAAACCCATGGGTGAATAATAGAGAGAATAATATTCACTCATATAAATATGATTAGAAAGCAATTGATCCATAGGCAAAATGTGAAGTTTTTGTTAATAGACTGGAAAAACGTAGATATTATGAAATGTTTATGAGCTTTTTACGATCCACTGTAAAAATCATTAGCCTTGCCTGCTAGGGTGAAGCTTCTTCCGCTTTATTGGGGCCAATAATTCATCAAAATTTAGGCGTTCGATGTGGCTTTTACTTCTTACCACTCTGATCTAAGTCGAGATTGAGTTGCAACACATTCACTCCGGGTTCGCCAAGCAGTCCGAATTGTCGGCCAATTGTATGTTGGCGTACCAGCGCGCGCAATTTATCTTCAGAGATTTTTCGGGCTGCTGCCACTCGCCGAATTTGAACCTCGGCTGCTGCCAGGCTGATTTGTGAATCGAGGCCACTTGCCGATGCCGTAACCAAATCGGCGGGGATCTTAATCAATTGTGAGTCATGCTTTTTCAATAAATCGATGCGTTCTTGGGCATTCTTGACCAAGTCCGGGTTTAGTGGGCCAAAGTTTGATCCCCCTGATGCCGCCGCATTGTAAGGAAATGGGGCGGTAGCTGAGAGCCGACCCCAAAAGTATTCAGGGCGGGAGAATGGCTGCCCAATGAGCTCCGATCCCACTGCTTTAGAATCAACCGTGAGCATTCTGCCGTTGGCTTGATGCGGGAAGAAAGTCTGGGCGATTACCGTGACGACAACGGGATAAATAAACCCGGTAAGCAATGTCATGGTGCCTAGAAGAATGATCGAGATTCGCAAGTCAGTCATCATGTGCAGTTCCTGAAAAAGCAGGTTTCAATCAATTTATGCCAATCCAATGGCTGCTAGTAAGATATCAATCGCTTTAATTCCGACGAACGGGACGAGCAGGCCGCCCAGACCGTAGATCAGCATGTTATCTCGTAGGAGTTGCGCGGCTCCGACCGGGCGAGACTTCACCCCTCGAATCGCCAAGGGCACCAGGGCGATAATTACTAACGCGTTGAAGATCACTGCCGAGATGATGGCACTGGCCGGGGATGTTAGACTCATCACATCCAACGCTTTTAATTCGGGATATGTAGAGGCAAAGGCCGCGGGAAGGATGGCAAAATACTTGGCGACATCATTAGCAACGCTGAAAGTGGTAAGGGCACCACGAGTCATCAAGAGCGTTTTGCCGATATTCACAATCTCAATCAGTTTTGTAGGATTGGAATCGAGATCCACCATGTTCCCAGCTTCCTTGGCTGCCTGAGTACCGCTATTCATGGCAACGGCGACATCCGCTTGAGCGAGAGCCGGGGCATCGTTTGTTCCGTCACCGGTCATCGCAACTAGGCGGCCGCCGGTCTGATACTCTCGAATCAAGGCAAGTTTTGCTTCAGGAGTTGCTTCTGCGAGAAAATCGTCAACGCCGGCCTCTACTGCAATCGACGCTGCGGTAAGTGGATTGTCGCCTGTAATCATCACCGTTTTGATGCCCATCTGGCGAAGTTCGGCGAATCGTTCTTTGATGCCCTCTTTCACGATATCTTTAAGCTCGATGACTCCAAGCACTTTGGAATCACGACAGACGACCAAAGGCGTACCCCCTATTTGAGCAACTTCTCGCACCGCGGCCTTTACATTTTCAGGAACATCGCCACCCAATGTCCGCACATAACTTGCAACAGAATCAGCAGCTCCTTTAAGTATCTCAGAACCGTCAATATTTACGCCACTCATCCGGGTCTTAGCTGAGAACGGAATGAAGCTTGATTTGATCTCTTCCAAATTTCGACCTTGAATTTCAAACCGTTGATTGGCAAGTTTCACGATACTGCGCCCCTCTGCAGTTTCGTCGGCGAGAGAGGCGAGATGGGCCGCTTCCGCTAATTCCTTTTCCATCACACCCTCAGACGGAATAAAACGAGTAGCTTGACGGTTTCCCAATGTTATTGTGCCTGTCTTATCCAACAACAAGACATCGACATCTCCGGCCGCTTCTACGGCTCTTCCAGACATTGCAATGACATTCGCTTTGCTGAGTCGATTCATTCCTGCGATACCGATGGCCGAAAGCAACGCCCCAATGGTGGTGGGTGCCAGGCATACGAACAGTGCGACGAGCACCGTCAAACTGATGGGGCGCCCCTGCCCCGAAACTGCCACGCTAAATGTCGAAAATGGGTGCAGTGTAACCACGACCAACAAGTAGATCAGAGTCAACGCAGCCAACAGGATACCTAATGCGATTTCGTTAGGAGTTTTCTGCCTTTTGGCTCCTTCAACCATCGCAATCATGCGGTCAAGAAAACTTCCGCCTGGCAATGTAGAAACCTGAATAATCAACCAATCTGAGATGACTCGAGTTCCACCGGTTACCGCACTGCGATCGCCCCCGCTTTCTCGCACAACGGGAGCACTCTCCCCTGTAATCGCACTTTCATCGACCGAAGCGATTCCTTCAACCACATCGCCATCTGCCGGAATCATTTCTCCCGCCTTCACAATCAACAGGTCCCCAATATTTAGATCGGAGGCAGGAAGCTCTTCGGTGATTCTTTCTTGCCTGTTGGTTAGTCGCTTGGCAATTACATTGGTCCGGCTTTTCTTAAGTTCAGCCGCCTTTGCTTTTCCATGCCCTTCAGCAATCGCTTCAGCAAAGTTCGCAAATAGCACGGTGAACCACAACCAGATTGTCACACCAAAAATGAAGGTAGGTGATTCCTCTGTGTCGCCAGAGAGTGATTTGAACCACAACAATGTCGTGAGCAAACTACCCAAATACACCGCAAACATCACAGGATTGCGAATCTGAATGCGAGGGTCAAGTTTCACGAACGAAGACCAGATGGCTGAAATCAATCCACCCGCTCTCATCACGTTGGGATTAGTTGCGTTGGTATTCATGATTCATTTCCATTTCAATTCTTGGTCCACAGAATATGTTCGACAATCGGCCCAAGGGCTAGGGCCGGAAAGAAGCTTAGCGCACCCACAATCACCACCACAGCGATAAGTAGCACAACGAATAACGGGGTGTGAGTTGGTAAGGTGCCATTGCTGTTGGGGATTTTCTTCTTCTCGGCCAATGATCCTGCAATTGCCAGTACCGGAAGCAGCATCCAAAACCGCCCGATGAACATCGACAATCCCAAGATGCCGTTGTAGAAAGGGGTATTTGCTCCCAACCCAGCAAACGCACTGCCGTTGTTGTTTGCTGCGGAAGAGAATGCATACAAAACTTGACTGAATCCATGCGGCCCGGGATTAGATATAGGTTCACGGCCTTGCGTTAACATAAGAGAAATTGCTGTTCCCAAAAGAACAACTACACAGGGTAGCATAATCACCAAAGAGGCCATCTTCATTTCGAATGCGCCAATCTTTTTGCCGAGATATTCCGGAGTCCGGCCCACCATTAGCCCTGCCATGAACACGGTAGCGATGGCGAAAACAATCATTCCATACAGGCCCGAACCAACACCCCCGAAAATCACTTCATCCAATTGGATCAGCCACATTGCTACCAAGCCACCGATCGGAGTGTATGAATCGTGCATCGAATTAACAGAACCGTTTGACGCCGACGACGTAGCGACAGACCACAAAACAGAATTGGTAATCCCAAACCGGGTTTCCTTCCCTTCCATATTCCCACCCGATTGCAGATCGCTGGTGGCCTGATCGACACCAAGCTTGGCGAGAGCCGGATTGCCTTGATGCTCGGCATAGAGTGATATCCCCAGCATTATGAAAAACACAATCGACATTGCTGCGAGAAGGGCCCAGCCTTGCCGCCGATCACCAACCATTTCACCGAAGGTGAGGCACAATGCAGCCGGGATCAACAAAATGGAGAGCAATTGCAACAGGTTCGAGAACGGTGTCGGATTCTCAAACGGGTGAGCACTGTTTGCATTAAAGAAACCTCCACCATTCGTACCGAGTTGTTTGATTGCCACTTGAGACGCAGCAGGACCAGTGGCGATCTTCTGCGTTGTGATGGATTTACCTTCCGAAGTGGTAGTTGGTTCCAGCAATGCAACTTCTCGATAAGGTGAGAATGTTTGCACCACGCCTTGCGAAGCGAGAATAATTGCCAGCCCCAGAGAAAGTGGCAGAAGGATGTAAATCGTTCCCCGTACGAGATCAACCCAAAAGTTACCAAGTAACGTTGTTTCTTGGCGAACGAAAGCCCTGATCAATGCAACCAAGGCAGCCATCCCTGCCGCAGCCGACATAAAGTTTTGAACTGTCAGTGCCAACATCTGCGTAAGATAACTCATCGTCGACTCACCACTATACCCCTGCCAGTTTGTATTTGTTACGAAACTGATGGCGGTATTGAATGACGAATCGGGGGAGACTGCGTCTAGAGATTCTGGATTCAACGGCAGCAACGATTGAAGTCGCTGAATACCATAAACTGCGATAATGCTGACGAAACTGAATGTCAACAAGGAGGATGCATATTGCAGCCAGGTCATCTCACTTTTCGAATCGATTCCGGCTACTCGGTAGAACCATAATTCTATAGGTCGAATCAACCGATCCAGCAGCGTGGGCCTGCCCAAGTATACGTTTGCCATAAACAGACCGAGTGGCTTCACGCAGGCCAGCAAAATTACTGTGAAAAGCCCGATTTGGAGAAATGTGTTGATTGTCATGAGAATCGCTCCGGCATGAGCAATGCCACTAACAAATACATGCAGAGCAACCCCGCCACTATTAAGGCGAGAAATAAAGTCCATTCCACAGTTATTTATCCGTTCTTAAAGAAGAGATCCCATTCAGCAGCAAGAATGTAACGACAAAGAAACACCCCAGAGCGAGAAGCCAAACGAAATCCATGTTTCATCTCCTGAGTCACCATCTATTAGACAATAATCTTAGCAGATTTAGTTTCAACATGGTATCAATTTTAAAGCGACAGCTTGCAAGTGTTCAGGAAATCAAATTGAAACATCGAATCAATGATGTAAGTTTTGTCCTAACAATAAAAAAAGCCCTTCGACGGTAAAGAAGAAGAGCTTTTGATTTTGAAAATAGTCGGGGATACAGGATTTGAACCTGCGACCTCTTCCACCCCAAGGAAGCGCGCTAGCCAATCTGCGCCAATCCCCGATATTCCATTAAGTCTTTATCTGTAATAATGATACGGAAGTCAAGATTGTTCATGGTTCTTTTTCTTGACCTACCACTAGATTCGATTTATGATGGGAACTAGATTAGTTACCCGCCTTGCGATGAATCGAGTATTAATCGAAGAAAACGCCAGCCTTAAGGTCATTTGCCTGAATAACTACAAGATTTTTGATTGGGAGAGAGTTTCATGAAGCAATATCTGCTTTTATCTTTAAGGATTTGTGCACTTGGCTTGATTGCCTTGGTTTTTATTCAGCCCGACAGAACCATAGGCCAGATGCTCGATTCTGCGATGCCTCAAACCCGATTGCTTTCGGTAAGCCCTGCTGGGGCAAAAGTTGGCACAACTGTTGAAGTTTTATTTGCAGGTACTGATCTTGAAGGCTTGGAAAAAATGATTTTCAGCCATCCTGGAATTAAAGCTGAACCGATTTTTGAAGAAGTAAAAAAAGAAGACCCTAAAAAAGCTGATCCGAAAAAGAGCGATAAAGCCCCTGCGCCCCCTGCTGCACCAAAATTAATCAAATTCAAAGTTACGGTTCCTGCTGATACCCCTTTAGGTATTCATGATGTTAGAATTTCAGGTAAAGCAGGCATTAGCAATTCCCGCGCTTTCCAAGTAACAGACTTAAATGAAATCAATGAAAAAGAACCCAACAACGACATCCCAGAAGCTCAAAAAATAGAAATTAACACGGTTGTCAATGGCGTTATCAGCGCCGCAACGGATGTCGACTTTTTTTCCATTAAAGGTAAAAAAGGGCAGCGCATTCTTGCAAGTTGCCTTGCTTCCAGTTTAGACAGCAAGTGCAATCCGCTAGTTGAAATTTTTGACACCGAAAACCGATTACTATCTTCGAGCAAGAATTATGATGTTAATGATGCGCTTGCAGATTTTACTGTTCCCATCGATGGCGATTATATCGTCCGAGTTTGCCAATTTACTTACAACGCAGGCTCTGCAGAGCATTTTTACCGACTGATGGTTGGTACCTTTCCTTGGATTGATGCCGTATTCCCTAATGCGGTAACACCTGGGCAAACAGTACCCGCAACCTATTATGGGCGCAATTTACCCGGTGGTGTATTGGACCCAACTCAAAAAACGGATGGTATAGTTCTGGAAAAAATAAGCGCTCCCCTTGCCTGCCCCACCACTGGCGCATTGTCTTATTCCAAATACACGACGAAAATTTCTCCTCAGATGCTTTGGAACAAGGCTTTTGAAACCAGATTAAAAAACGCATCCGGATCTTCTAACGCGGTGCTTGCAACGGTTTCTGATGTTCCGGTTGTACTTGAAAAAGATGACAACGACACCATTGCTAAGGCCCAAAAAATTGCAACCCCTTGTCTAGTTTGCGGAAGAATCGACAAACGAGGCGACAAGGATTGGTATTCTTTTAGTGCCAAGAAAAGTGAAAAAGTCTTGATCAAACTGGCTGGGGAAGCTTTAGGTTCCCAAGCTGATTTGTTTTTTAGAGTTGTTGGCAAGGATGGTAAAAGTGCTGTTACAGAACTTGATGATAAGCAGGATCCGCTTAACATCAAACTTGGTTCTAATACTACAGACCCAGGCAGTTATTTATTTAATGTTCCCGAAGATGGAGATTATTCCGTTTTAGTTGGTAGTAGGCAATCCTCCAACTTGTTTGGTGCTAGGCATCATTATCAATTAAGGTTGGCGCCTCCAGCAGAAGACTTCACACTTGTGGTAATGCCCTCCTCCAATTTTCGACCTGATGTGTTGACCATCCCAAAAGGCGGCATGAATTACCTTTCAGTGTTTGCTTTTCGTGAAGATGGCTTTAAAGGCGAAATCGTTGTTACCGCAGAAGGATTGCCAGCAGGCACCAAAGCGGAACCTTTAACGATAAATGAATCTCTGAATCGTGCGAGCTTAGTAATTCTCGGCGAAGAGAATGCTGCTGAAACCACTTCGATTCCAAAAATAACCGGCACTGCTACTGTGAACGGAAAAAAGATAACCCGTGAAGCAATTCCTGTCTCCATCGTTTGGCCCTTGGTTGCTAACCAGAATATTGTTGCAATCAGTAGGGTTGATCGTGGGATTGTTGCGGAAGTAAGGGATAAAAATTTCCTGACCATGAAAGCTACGATTGATAAAAACAAAATCGTTCAGGGAGATAAAGGCACGATAAAAGTTGTAATAGTTAAGCGCGACCCGGAAATGAAAACCCCAATCTTGATTGAACCGGTGGATTTACCCGCTAACTTTGTGAACAACAATAAGGCTATCAGCATTGCCCCCGCTGCCAACGATGGAACCATTCCAGTAACAGTTCCTGTAACTCAAGCCCCTGGTGTTTATAGCATCGTATTGCGTGGACAGACTAATCTTGGTTTTGCAAAAGACGCCGCAGGTAAGCAAAAGGCTGCTGTAAACGTTGTTTCTGTTATTACACCACTGGAATTGACGGTTCTACCAAAGGCGTTAGGCGAATTTAGCGTTACTAATACCGGAGTCCAAGTTAAAGCGGGTGCTGAAGGAAAACTTGAACTCAAAGTTAAAAGGCTTCATAACTACGAGGGCACTTATAAAGTAGAAGTGGTTATACCGGCAAATGCAAAAGGTATCGTTCTAGAACCTTCAGAATTTGCAATCAATTCTGATGCAACTCAGATTAAAGTAAAAGTGGCTGCGGATGCCATGCCTGGGCCTAGAAATGATATTGTGTTAAAATTCAAAGGTATGTTTCTGGGCAAGGATGAAGTGATTGCGGAACTTAAGGCGAATATCAGCGTGGTTAAGTAAGGGCTTTCCTTTAACAAGGGGTTTATCATGTTTCGACTAGCGATTGGATTGTGCTTGTTTAGTTTTAGTTCAGCAATGGCAGCCGATGAACCAAAAAAATCTGCCCCCATTAAGGCGATTGATGTTGTTGAACTTAAACGAACCGAACCGGTAACCTACGACAAAGATATCGAACCGATTTTGGTGAAGAAGTGTAACTTCTGCCATAGCGGTAATATCAAAGAAGGCAAACTGGATATGGGAACCTTCGAAGCCTTGATGAAAGGCGGAAAAAAGGGCACTCCATTAGTGGCAGGCAAAGCTACAGACAGCTTGATTTATCAGCTTTCAGGCAAAACAACCCGCCCTTCCATGCCGCCTAAAAGCGAAGAACCTTTAACCCCAGAAGAACTTGCCCTTTTAAAACTTTGGATTAATCAAGGCGCCAAAGCTCCTAGTGCTGCCAGAGTTAAACCTAAAGTTATCGTCTCTTTACCCCCTGCTACCGTTTACCCTGTTCGTGGTATTGTCATCACTAAAGATAAAGCCAATCTTATCGCTGCCCGTGGCAACATGGTTCATGTTTATGATGCCAACACCGGAGCGCTTATTCGAAATTTAGAAGCAAAGAATTTGGTTAGCCCTGATGGTAAACCTGCCAAAGCGTCTCACATTTCTATAGTTGAATCTTTGGCAATTAGCCCTGATGGAAAATTGCTTGCTAGCGGAAGTTTCCAAGAAATCCGGATTTGGGATGCTGCAACAGGCGCTGAAGTAAAGCGAATCGATGGCTTTGCAGACCGGGTGGTTGCATTAACTTTTTCGCCTGACAACAAGTTGCTTGCAACGGCTGGTGGTGCACCTACGGAAGATGGCGAAGTTAAAATTTTTGATGTCGCTACGGGTAAACAAGTTATTGATATCAAGGGCGCACATAGTGACACTGCTTTTGGTGTTGCGTTTAGTCCAGATGGAAAGATGCTTGCTTCTTGCGGTGCCGATAAGTTTGTTAAAATCTTTGAGGTACCTTCTGGTAAGCCGGTTAAATCTTTTGAAGGCCATACACATCATGTAATGGATGTGGCTTGGAAAAATGATGGAAAGTTTCTTGCTAGTGCGGGGGCGGATAACGCAATCAAAGTATGGGACTTTGAAAAAGGCGAACAAGCCCGAACCATTGCAGGCCACACCAAGCAGATTTCCAGATTGCAATTCGTGGGAGTCACCCCGACATTCATTACATGCAGTGGCGATAAATCCTTAAGGATCTGGAATGTTGATACCGGTGGTGCTGTCAAAACCTTCGCCAACTCAGAAGATTTTCTTTATGCACTGGCTGCAAGCGTGGATGGCACCATTGTCGCTTCTGGTGGCGAAGCTGGAGTTATTTACATCTATAACAATGCGACAGGTGCGCTTATTAAAAAACTTGGTCCTACCGGAGCTATCGAGCCAGAAAAAGCTCCGCTTAAAAAGTAGGCCTACCACTTTAATATGGTTCAATTGAACCCCGGCTTTTCAAGCTGGGGTTTTTTATTCACTCTTACAATTTCAATTCAAAACTTTGTAATTGTTACAAAGCCAAAAGGGGTGTAATCCCTGTTAAAATGCACAAGCCTTGCCGTAAACAGTGATCATGATGGCATTTAAGCTTGAATTGAAACATAGATAAACATTTATATGCGACTTGGCTTCATTTTTGCGTTCATCCTTGCGATGTAAGGAATGGATGCAAAAAAGAGGTTCAAATTTCATGAAAGCAAAACACGGTTTAGTTCTGATTTTGCTTTCGTTTCTATCCATGGGCGCATCCTATCGGACGCAAAACTTCATCATCAACGCCCCAAACCCCCAAATTGCCCAGCAGGTGGGTCAATATGCTGAGTATTACCGAAAACAAAAGGCAATGGAATGGCTAGGCAGGGAAATGACCCCTTGGCCAGAGCCTTGCCCCGTAAAGGTGCTTATTTCTTTAAATGGCGCTGGTGGCGCAACTTCCTTTGCGTTTGATCAAGGGCAGGTTTTAAGCCAGGAAATGCAAGTTGAGGGGCCACTCGATCGAATCTTGGTGAGCGTTCTGCCACACGAAATCACTCACACCGTTTTTGCTTATTATTTTCGCACCCCCGTACCTCGTTGGGCTGATGAAGGCGGTTGCGTTCTTTCGGAAGATGATCTCGAAAAACAACGACATGATTCCATGACAAGAGATATTCTTTCCACACCAGGCAGAAAAATACCTTTACGAAGATTGTTCACCATGACCAAATACCCAAATGATGTGATGGTCCTTTATGCTGAAGGGTTTTCCGTAAGCGAATATCTTGTTTCGCTTGGTGGAAGACCAACTTTTCTTGCTTTTGTTGCTTACGCAATGAACTACGGTTGGGATAATGCAGTTAAAGCTTATTACCGATTTAACAGCATTGAAGAGCTGGAAGAACGCTGGATTGCTTACCTTCGAAATAACCGGCCAGGCCAGGCACCAGGATTACTTGCTTCAAATGGCCCCCGAGGCAACGAAGCTTCTACCATTCAAAGCTTGGCAGTAACCCGACAAACATATCCACCTAGTCAGCCTGTTTTGGAAGCACCGATGCCTGTATATCGAGGCACCGCACCGAACCAGCCTATATCTGAAGATTATTCGAACCCTTCGATTCGGCCCGCAACACCTTCCGCATCTTACAACCAGCCTCAGCAATATTACGCCCAACCACAACAATCCCAGCAATCCCAGCAATCCCAGCAATCACAAGGCGGAATCAGCTTGGGCGCGCCCCAGTCTGTAGGCCAAGGGATTCGCTAGTCATTCTTAATCTAAGTATTTCTCTTTGGCTTCCTGGCTGAGCGTTTGAATTTTTCTGAGCATTTCTGCGGATGGAAATCGTGCAAAATCAAAATCGATTTTCCAAGTATTGTTTTCATTGGTGATCTGCACATTTCGCAAATAGCCCCGTGGCGATTTACTCATGATCTGCTTGCGAACTTTTTGTTTGTTGATTTCAACCGTGTTGAAACAATTGCATTTCTGCCCTGCTTGAAAACTTTCCCAATGCTTCATTACCTTGGCGGCATAGGGGTCACTAGGGGAAAGTCGTTCCAGTGCTTCTCGCAAATAGGGCAACGACTGATCTGATTTTCCTTGATGCAAATACACAATACCAGTGATTCCCTTGGCCCTTAGTGTGCCAACAAGATCATCTGTTTTAAACGCTTGTTCCGTGGCAAGCCTAAGCCAATGAAGTGCTTCCTGAAACTTTTGCACTTGATCAAGAAGCATACTGAATTGAAACATTGCTTGAAAGGAAAGTTCGGGGTCTGCAAGCGAATCAAGCTCCCTAATGCATTGCAGGTAAGTTTCTAGCGAATTGCTTAAATCAAAACCTTCCGCATGGGCAAGTGCTATCGCTAACTTCATCTGGATTTTATCAAGTGTAGTTGCAGTCGAAAAATACTCGATCTGTGATTTTATAACGCGGATGCGATCATCATGCCTTTCAAGTGTGCCAAGCAAATTAGCAATTTCTGAATCAGTCCTGAGTTTTTGAACTATACTGGCGTGGGGCGAAGATTCAAGGAATTCGCGAAGGTCTTCCAGTACTTCCAGCAAGATTACCGGATCACTTTCAGGCGCCCTAATGATTACAGCAGAAACCAAGTCTTCCAGTTGCTCAGCGTTGATTTCTGCTAAAGAGGTAAATGCTTTGGTCGATGTTGAAATGGTTTTTTGAATCTCTGCGTGTAGCGCTGCTGAGCGCCAGTAAAAGCCCTTGCGCAATGATTCTACAGCGGTTTTTGATTGCGTGATTTGTTTTTCTGCGGTTTCAATATCGCCTAGATAAAGGCTGAATTGGGCAAGATGATAAAACAACCTGCACTGGTCTTCAGGGGTGATTTTCAGCTTGCAGCATTTAAGCAGTTCTTTACGGGCTGGCTCGATTTGCCCGGTTTGTGCAATCAACAAAGCCAATTGGGTTACCAATGTAAGATGAATCTCAGGCGTCGATATTTTTTCAGCTAGTGCACATGCCTGTTTGAATTTAGTTATGGATCGATCTTGTTCGCCAGTCCACCAAAGAACCCACCCATGTTCTTTGAGGGCTTCGAGCACTTGTTCGGAATCAACACCATGCAAACGCATCATTTTGTCTGCATGAAAATGCGCACTCGAAACAGCTTGATCGGGTTGCCCCGCCTCTAGCAGGGTGATTGCAGTGCGCAAAGTTGGAGTTAGATCGGCCCCTCCATTATCAATCATAAAAATCTTTCTCTAAGAGATTTTGGAAAGGATGATTTCTTTAGCTTTTACAAGCGCCTCAGAAACCTTGGCTGGATTCTTGCCACCTGCTTGCGCCATCCCCTTGGGGCCACCACCCTTGCCATCCACTATAGGGGCAATCTCTGCGATTATTTTTCCAGCTTCGATGCCAGCTTTTTGAAGATCATCACTTACCGCACTCATCAAACCTACTTTGCCTTCATCAACCCATATAACCACTGCAACGCATGAACCAGCTTTCTGCCGAATGCGATCCAAATGCTGCCTAATCTGATCAACTGGCCCTGCAGGGATTTCACCTGTAATGATTTTGCTTGATCCCTTGCTTATCGCACTTTCCAACAATTTATCCATAGCTGCAACTAAATCATTGCCCTGCCCTTGCTTGACCTGAGCCTTGATAGCTTTTAATTCTTCCTGAAGGGATGCTATTTTCTCTAGAGCATTTACTGCATTGCAACCAAGTTTTTCTGCGATTGCTTCAATAGTGGAAGAGTTCTTTTGAAATTCAAGCCATGCGCCTTTACCGGTGATTGCTGTTAATCTGCGCACCCCTTTGCCTACAGATTCTTGCCCTATAATTTTAAACATCCCAGCTTGGGAAGTTCGCTCAAGGTGGGTCCCCCCGCAGAATTCAACCGAACCATTGAAGTTAGGATCATCCTTTTTTACAACCGAAACCACACGAACTGGGTCGGGATACTTTTCCCCGAACACTGCCCGAACCCCTGGAATCTTTTTCGCTTCATCCAAAGGCATAACTCTGCAATCAACCGCAATATCATCATGAATAATTTCATTAACAATGTTTTCGATTTTTCTTATCTCGTCTTTTGTGATTGCTTGAGAGTGAGAAAAATCAAATCGTGTTTTATCTTCATCAACCAATGATCCTTTTTGATCAATATGGGTGCCAAGAACTTGACGCAATGCAAGGTTAAGCAAGTGGGTTGAAGTGTGATTACGCTTGATGTCTTCTCTTCTCGAATCAACAAGCAGTTTTGCATCTTGACCAATTGTAATAGAGCCAGAATCTAACTTTCCAACATGAAGAACCCCTGCACCCAGCTTCATTGTGTTTTCAACTTTGAATGTTCCGGAAGCAGTTTTGATTACCCCACTATCACCTACCTGCCCGCCTTGTTCAGCATAAAAGCAGCTTTTATCAAGAAGCAAGGCTACTTCTAATTCGCCTTTAAGAACGCCATTATTGTGAACTGTGTTGTTGTCGATCCAACCAAGAATCTTCGCGTTAGATTGGGTGCCTAGATATTTGGGCGCTTCATCACAATTTGGGATTTCACCATTTACAGCACTAACAATAAATGTCTTGCGATCTTTGCCAGATTCCAATTTGAACTTCTCAAGCAATGTTTGATAGCCATTGAAATCAATGGTTAACCCGACTTCACTGGCCATTTGCGCAGTAATATCTGCAAAGAAACCATAGGTGGTGTGAAGATCAAAAACGTCTGAAGCTGGAATTATTTTACTACCTGCACTTATGGTTCGATCTGCAACCTCTTGGAACAGTTTCATTCCGCGTTCCATGGTTCGAAGAAATGCTTCTTCTTCTTCATGGATGATTTTTGCAACTACTTCTGGTTTTGCCTTAAGTTCTGGAAACACATCGCCCATTGTTTGCACCACTATGGCGCAAAGTTTATAAAGAAACGGTTCTTTGAAACCGAGATACTGCCTGCCGTACCGTTCAGCTCTGCGTAATACACTTCGAAGAACATAACCGCGTTTTTCGTTGCTGGGTACTCCGCCATCAGAAATTGCAAAAGTTAGTGTGCGAATATGATCAGCGATAACGCGATAAGCAATATCGTTGTGATTTTCCAAAACACCTGAGTAAGGTTTAGCCCCACTCATATCGCGAATGGCATCAAAGATAGGTGTAAAAATGTCGGTATCGTAATTACTGTTTTTACCTTGCAAAACAGCCGTAACGCGTTCGAAACCCATACCTGTATCGACATGTTTCGCAGGCAATGGCGTAAGTGAACCATCCGCATTGCGATTAAATTGGATAAATACAAGATTCCATATTTCAATGCATTGCGCAGAACTTTGGTTAACTAAATGAGCACCAGATTTATCTGGAGTCAGATCGATGTGGATTTCTGTGCAAGGGCCACAAGGGCCGGTATCGCCCATTTCCCAGAAGTTGTCTTTTTTATTTCCCAGATGAATATGGTTGTGTGGGACAGATGTTTCGGTGCGCCAGAAATGAGCAGCCTCTTCATCGGCGCCCAAATTGTTTTTTGGATCACCTTCAAATACAGTTACATGAAGCCTGCTTTTATCTAGGCCCCAAACTTCCGTGAGTAATTCCCACGCCCAACGAATGGCCTCTTTTTTAAAGTAATCCCCGAAAGACCAATTCCCAAGCATCTCGAAAAACGTGTGGTGATAGGTATCTTTACCCACATCATCAAGGTCGTTATGTTTTCCGCCAGCACGAATGCATTTTTGCGTATTTGCTGCTCGTTTAAAAGGCCGCGAACCTGTCCCCAGAAATACATCCTTAAATTGGTTCATCCCTGCATTTGTAAATAACAGTGTTGGATCATCAAAAGGCACCACGGCACTGGATGGCACAAAAGTGTGGCCATGTTTTTTAGCAAAGAAGTCGATGAATTGTTGACGAATTTCGTTACTGCTTGGCATTGGACTTTTCTTTCTTACTTACTGGAACTTTTAAACAGAAGCATTCCTTATGACTTCTGCGTAAACTTCTCGAAGAGGTATATTATGGGTTCGAGCAACTCGAGCACAATCTTCAAATTCAGGTGTAATAA
>Ga0209296_1001681_pt1 | contig 16554 bp, 11 predicted proteins | sample S_130206_EF_Meta_FD_187319 | JGI IMG/M metagenome (GOLD analysis project Ga0209296, IMG submission 187319) | Freshwater microbial communities from Lake Simoncouche, Canada to study carbon cycling - S_130206_EF_MetaG (SPAdes) (version 2) | ecosystem: Environmental > Aquatic > Freshwater > Lake ...
CGCGGCCCCGTAGCTCAGCGGCCCAGAGCCGTCGACTCATAATCGATAAGACCTCGGTTCGAATCCGAGCGGGGCTACTTCTTTCAGGGCGGGATCAGCGAATATCAGTCTCGCGAACCCGCCCTTCGGGTGATTTCTCAGCACTTATGCCAACATCATGACTTGCCTCAGAGGCCAACCCCGCGCATACTTGACATGCTTGCCCCACGCCGCCCACCAAACTTTGCGAACCCTCACCGCCTCCCACGCTGATTTCAGCGCGTGCCAGCGCGGCGCTGACCAGGGAAACGCCACCCGCGGCGTGGCTTCGGCAATCGCAACGCTTGCCGCCCTGCTGCTGACCATCGCCGTACTGGCCAGCGCGCCAGGCAATGGCTTCTCCGCCGCTCCCGGTTCGCGCATCGCATTTCTGACGGAGTCTGATGCCGCTGCCCCGGCTTCGGCCGCACACTCCATCACCCCCGGCAGCGTCGCACCCGAGCCACGCGATGCCACCCACTGCTCCCGCGCACAACTCTCGCTGCGCTCCACGGTGATGCTCCAGCACACCGCGCTGCCTCCGCCCGCCCAGGCGTGATGCAGCTTGCCGGCAGCGCCATCGCGCTCGTCGGCTTCTGAGCCAGCGCGTGCTGGTTCGCCACCTCTTCCCAAGTAACACACGTCGCGCCGCTCTGCGTTCTACGCATGGCGACCCGACACGTCCGCTCACCCGCGCGAGCCATCGCGCCGATAGGAACACCATCATGTCAAGCAGCCAGCTCTTCAAAGGTATCCCCGTTCTCGATTGGATCGTCCGCAGCACCCTGGGCACGCAGAACCAGCGCATGGTCAAGCGGTACCTCAAGCAGGTGGACCTGGTGAATCGCCAAGAGGACCGCATGCGTGCCCTCACCGATCCGCAACTCATGGCCATGACCGATGAGTTCCGCGCGCGCATTACCAAGGGCGAGAAGCCCTTTGACCTGCGACCCGAAATCTTCGCCGTCGCGCGCGAAGCCATGGATCGCTCCGTCGGCATTCGCAACATCTTCAACCCAGCTGTGGCAGAGGACGTGCGCTTCAACCCGGAGCGCCTGCCCGCCGCGGCGCGCGCCCTCTATGAAGATGCCCGCGCCCGTATCGCTGCCACCCCCGCCGCCGAGCCAACCGGCGCGTTCCGCGGCTGCACCGAGCCAACTCCAAGCTGGATGTTTGTTGACCTTGACCCTGCGCTCTACCAGGCCGTGCGCGACCTGTACCCAGAAAGTCGCCCTCCGTTCCGCGCGCGTCCGTTTGATGTGCAGATCATCGGCGGCGTCGTTCTCAGTGAAGGCCAGATCGCTGAAATGAAGACCGGCGAAGGCAAGACCATCGTCGGCCCGCTTGCTTGCTACTTGGCAAGCCTTGAGAAGATGCAAGTGCACGTGGTCACCGTCAATGATTACTTGGTGCAACGCGACCGCGACTGGACGTTCCCGTTCTTCCGCGCGCTTGGCCTGGCGGTTGGCGCCATCCATCCCATGCATATGCAGAGTCACGAAGGAAAGCGCGAGGCGTACTCCTGCGACGTGGTCTACGGAACCACCGCCGAGTTTGGCTTCGATTACCTGCGCGACAATATGAAGACGCGCCCGGAAGACCAGGTACAGCGACGCCGTCAGTTTGCCATCGTCGATGAAGTCGATTCCATCCTGATTGACGAAGCGCGCACGCCGCTCATCATTAGCGGTATGGCACACGCCATCAAGCCCCGCTATGAAATGGCGGACCGCCTTGCCAAGCACCTTGTCAGCAAGCAAGCCCCTTGGGAAACCACCGACGAACAGGTGAAAGTTGCACAATCCAAGGCAGCGAACATTGAGGGCGAGATTCGCAACACCCGTGACAGTGCCGCCAAGCCCGCACTGCGCGACAACCTCAAGGCCGCTCAGGCCGAACTCCGTGAACTTGAGAAGGTCCGTGACAAGAGTGTCCAGTACTACGAAGTGGAGCTCGATAAGAAGCGCGCCACACTGACCAACGAAGGCATCGCCGAAGCACAGCGCGAAGCCAAGATCGGCAGCTTCTACGTGGGCGAGAACGTGGACATGCCCCACCTTCTTGAACAAGCCGTGCGCGGACACACCGTCTATCAGCGCGACCGCGACTACGTGGTGGCCCCTGATGATCAGGGACAACAGACCATCGTCATTGTTGACCAGAACACCGGTCGCAAGATGGTGGGCCGGCAGTGGTCCGACGGCCTGCATCAAGCCGTTGAAGCGAAGGAAGGCGTCCCGATTAAGGAAGAGACGCAGACGATGGCCACCATCACCATCCAGAATTTCTTCAAGCTGTACAAGCGCCTCGCCGGCATGACTGGTACCGCTGACACGGAAGCCACTGAGTTCTATGAGATCTACAAGCTTGGCGTGGTCAGCATTCCAACCAACAAGCCCGTGGTCCGCGGCGACCGCAATGACTTGGTGTTCTTGAGTCAGAAGGACAAGTGGAGCTCGATTGTTGATGAAATCAAGCGCTTCCACGACGCTGGGCGCCCGGTGCTGGTTGGCACCACCAGCGTTGAGAAGAGCGAATACCTGAGCCGCGAACTCAAGAAGAAGTACGGCATTCACCACGAAGTGCTCAACGCCAAGCAGCATGAGCGTGAAGCAGAAATCGTGGCAGGCGCCGGCAAACTCGGCGCAGTAATGATCGCCACCAACATGGCCGGTCGCGGTACTGACATCAAACTGGGTAAGAGCGAGCCCGCCCTTCTGATTGAACACTGGAAGCGTCGCGATCTCTGCCCCAAGGAAGTCACTGCTGAATGGAGCGAAGAACGCGTCCTCACCGCCATGAATCGTCACATGGCCAAGCGCATGTTGCGCCGCGAAGGTCGCCCGATTTCCGCCGCCGAACTCGACGGCATGTCTGACGAAGACGTTCGCCTTGCTTTGCTCCGCCACTGGGTGCTTGAATCAGTGCCAGGCGTTGCAGAGAACAAGGTTGCCACCGCCAGTGCCCAAGACCTGGAGGACAACCTGGACTCCCTCGGCAACTTCATGCTGCACCGCCTGCGCTTCTTTGCAGCGGTGGAAGACATGGGCGGACTGCACATCATCGGCACCGAGCGCCACGAAAGTCGTCGCATCGACAACCAGTTGCGCGGTCGCGCCGGACGCCAAGGCGACCAAGGCTCCAGCCGATTCTTCCTTGCACTTGATGACGAACTGATGAAGATGTTCGCCGGCAAGGCGACCCTTGGATTGCTTTCCAAACTCGGTATGAAGGAAGGCGATGCCATCGAAGCCCCCATGCTGACGCGTGCCGTTGAGAAGGCGCAGCGCAAGGTGGAAGAACGTAACTTCCAGATGCGTAAGACCATTCTGGAATACGACGAGCCGATGGAATACCAGCGCAGGAAGTTCTACGGCTTGCGTCAACCGGTGCTTGAGCACCGCGGCGTTCGGTCGATTGCCTTGCAGTACATCGAAGAATCCGCCATGGATTCTGCGCGCCGCCACTTGGGGCCCGATTACGTTGCCAAGGAGATCGCTGAATGGGTGCGCGAGCACTACAACGTCAGCATCGACGCAGAGCGCTTCGCTGGTAAGGATCGCGACAAGGTTCGCAAGGTCATCGACATCGAGACCCTTGAAGAAGCCACGGTCACCATCGGCAATACCGTTGGTGAATACATGGCTTCTGACACGGATAGTTCCGAGTGGAACATCGAAGAACTGCAGGACTGGGCTCGCACAAACTTTGGTGCGGAAGTGCCACGTGACTTGGTGCTTGCCGAAGATGCCGAACCCGTGAAGCGCCTGATTGAGGCAGCGGCTTCAGCTAAGTTCCGTGCGATCGACAACTCCGCAGTTGATGCGTTCTTGGTTCCAAACTATGGCGCCGCGGCGCTGGCACAGTGGGCCAACAACAAGTTTGGAATTCAACTTGATCCCACCGTCTTTAAGGACTGTCGCACTCCTGACGAAGCCGGTGAGAAACTCGCCGAGCGCGCCCGCACCTTCTTCCAAGACCGCGAAGTCCGCTACCCGATCGAGTTTGCGATCGAGTCAACTTCCACACGACTGCAGCAGGCGCAGCAAGATGCAGAAAACGGCAAGGACCAGGCTGGCGCTGCCCTGACTGACTTCTGTGCGTGGGCTCGTGCTCGCTACGGCGTCGACTGGACTCCAGAGACGCTGCCATCGCAACAGCCAGCAGACCTTGCCAAGCTTCTGCTTGATGAAGCCCGCAAGGTGGACGAATCCGTGATCGAACGTCGCGCGCAGGCATGCCTTGCCGCGGGGACCGACACCGAGTCGATCGGAAACTGGTTTGAGAAGGAGTGCATGGTGCACCTTGGCGAGTTTGATCGGGAGCAGTGCGCTGCAGATCCACAAACCTACGTCCGTGCCCGTTTGCGCAGCTTCATGCGCCAAGAGTTGGAGCAGTTTGAGCGCTGGGTGCTGCTGCAGATTTATGACGATGCATGGAAGAACAACCTGCATTCCATGGATCAGCTGCGCGACTCGATCGGATTCCGGGGCATCGCCCAGAAGGATCCGCGCATTGAGTTCAAGAAGGGCGCGGCGGAGACGTTCAACGAGATGGAAGAGTCGATCCGCGAACGCGCCAGCGACATTCTCCTCAAGGGACGCCTCGCTCCTCAGGCTCGACCTGCGCAGAATGCCGGCCTGATGACCGACGCAGAACCCGGCCCAACGGCCGATCAGCGGGCGCAAATTGAGCAGGCTGAAATGGCTGGAGTATCCGGCGAGCCGGTGAAAAAGGAGCTGTCCGACAAGGCCATGAAGGTGGTTGGTCGCAACGAACCCTGCCCCTGCGGCAGCGGCAAGAAGTACAAGGCATGCCATGGAGCCACTGCCTAAGCAAAGCGCGCCCCATCGACGGTGGATTTGGTTATAATCCTCCGCTTCACCAGCCTCGGTAGCTCAGTTGGTAGAGCAGCTGACTCTTAATCAGCGGGTCCAAGGTTCAAATCCTTGCCGAGGCACCTGAAACACCCCGTCTTACTGGCGGGGTGTTTCGTTTGGTGAGGTGTTTCGACTGCCGGGGTGCTCAGATGCCCGCGCCTGGAGGTGAGCCACATTTGCCGGCTTTACGGCCGCAACAGCGCTTGCAGAACGGGAATCCCCGCGAGCGTTAAAGTGGCGATGATCAGCGCCCAGATAATGATCGCTTTCCAGTGCTTGGCAAACATGCCACCCCGCGGCGCGGCTGGCGCTGATCCCGCGAGGTACGAAAAGCACTTGGGGCACACGTCCGCCTCGCTCCACACCGCTGCTCCGCAGTCTGGGCAGCGCGCATCGGAAACCGGTGAATCGTCGCCGAAGCGTTCGATGTCATCCTCGGATGGACCCTCGTCATCATTACGGCGAATTGGCACGCCAACAGCGTAGCTCCCGCACGAACTAGGAACGTTCAATCACCGCTTACTCGGAGCGAACTGCTGAAAAACGAAGAAGGCCCCGTCTGTGAAGACGAGGCCTTGATCGTTCGAAGCGAGGCGGACGGGACTCGAACCCGCAACCACCGGCGTGACAAGCCGGAACTCTAACCAATTGAGCTACCACCCCTTCGGGGCCGACAACCGCTCGAAAGCGGGAGCCGGAGGGGAAATGATAGCGAGTTCCGGCAGGGATGCAAGACCGTCAACGCGCAATAACCACCAATGACTGCAGCGCACTTTGCACCGGAAATTGCAGGCAAATTTCACCCGCGTCGCGCACCGGAGTGGGCGCGTGAAGTTCCCGGTTCGCATCGGAGGACGCACGCCCAAGCGGCATCACTCTTCCGCCCAATTGGTGCCGTAGGACGAACTCACAACGAGCGGCACGCGCAATTGCATGGCACCCTCCATCGCCTCCCGGACAGCCGCCTCAAGTGCAACGCGATCACACTCTGGAACTTCAAAGACCAGTTCATCGTGAATCTGTAGCAGCATCCGGGCACTGGGAACGCGGCTCGGCAGTTCGCGGTAGATCCGCAACATGGCGCACTTGATGAGGTCAGCCGCGCTGCCCTGCACCACGGTGTTGATCGCAATGCGCTCCCCAAGCGCTCGCTCCGCTCCGTTGCGGCTCAGAATCTGCGGCACCGGTCGACGGCGCCCCAAGATGGTGGCCACAAAGCCGTGCTCGTGCGCCTCCTGCACGCAACGCTGCAAGAACGCATCAATGCCAGCAAAGCGGCGCTTGTAATCATCAATGATCTGCCGCGCTCGTTCGTTGGAGGTCCCCGCGCCCAAGCGACGCGCAAGCCCCCACGCAGTAATGCCGTAGACGATTCCAAAGTTCACCATCTTGGCAGCGCTGCGCTGTTCGTCCGTCACATCAATGAGCGCCGCGCCGTACACCTCTGCAGCGACCGCCCGGTGAATATCGGTACCCGCCTCAAACGCTGCAATCAGACTCGGATCCTGAGAGAGGTGCGCCAAGACACGCAACTCAATCTGCGAATAGTCCAACGAAAGCAGCACGTTGCCTGGCGCCGCAACAAACGCCCTGCGAATGGCGCGCCCCACATCGCTGCGAATCGGAATGTTCTGCAAATTCGGGTCGCTGGAACTTAGGCGACCCGTGGCGGTCACCGTCTGGTGGAAGCTGGCGTGAATGCGCCCGGTCTTTGGGTCGATCGCCTCGCGCAGAGCCACCAAGTAGGTGCCCACCAACTTTGTCAGTTGTCGATACTCAAGAATCTGCGCAGGTAGCAGCGTCTCCACCGTTGGATCGAGCGTCAATTTCTCCAAGACCTCCACATCCGTTGATGCGCCCGTCTTGGTCCGCTTCACCACTTTCAGCCCAAGCCCCGATGGCGAATCACTTGGATCGTTGAACAAGATCTCCGCAAGTTGCTTGGGCGAATCAATGTTGAACGGCCGCGGCGCTGACTGCTCAATGCGCTCCCGCAGTGCACCGATGCGTACCTCAAGACCGCGACGCTGCCGTTCCAATTCATCGGGGTCAACCTTGATTCCATTCCATTCCAACTCGGCAAGCACTTCTACAAGCGGCACCTCAGTGGTTCGATACAACTCACCAAGACCCATGGCGTCCACCTGCGCCTCAAGCGCGATGGCCAGGCGCAGCGCAACGTCCGCATCTTCAGCGGCGTATGGACCGGCAATTGACAATGGCGCTTCATCGAAGCGGCGCTGATGACGCCCACTTCCAATCAGGTCACTGATGGGAATGCAGCGATGCTCAAGAATGGCCTCGGCCAGCGCATCCATCTTGTGCGTGCTGCGCGTTGCGTCCACCACATAACTTGCCACCATGCTGTCGCCAGCCAGGCCAGCAACGCGAACGCCGGCAGCGCGCAGTGCAATGATGTCAAACTTGGCGTTGTGGGCGGTCTTTCGAATAGCTGCATCCGTGAGGAGCGGACCAACCCGCGCAAGAACCGCCGCCTCATCAAGGTGCGTCTCTGGCTCCGGCGAGCGGATCGGGATGTAGACCGCCTTGCCAGGCTCGAACGACACACTGATGCCGCACAGATGCGTCGACACCGGATTGAGTGACGTTGTTTCAGTATCGAACGCAAGCAACGCCCCGGGAGCTCCCGCACTCTTCGGCGCACACGCCTGACGCGCAGACGCAACAAAGGCATCAAGCTCCGCCGCGGTGCGCAGCGTGCGATAGTCGCCACGAGCACTGGCCTGCATCGCCAATCCATCCAATGCCGGCGCCGTGAACACGTCCTCCGGCGGCGGATTGAACAACCCGAAATCTTCTGCTGGCGCAGCCCGCGCCACGGGTGCTGCCGGCGCGCTCCCACTTCCACCCCCATTTCCACCTTTGGGCGCATGCGCCCCCAACCACCCGCGCAATTCCTGCGCGATGCGATTGAAACCCAACTGATGAATCGCATCAAGGAGCGCAACGGCATCGGCACGACCGGGATCAACCCGCGCGGATTCGAGCGTGAAATCAACCACCACATCGTCCTTCAACACCACCAAGGACTTGGAGAGCGGCAAGATGCCGCGCTGCGCCGCAATCGCCTCGCCAGTCTTGCCCTTGACTTTGTCAAGATTGGCAAGCAGCGCATCGAGCGATCCAAACTCAGTAATCAGTTTGGCGGCAGTCTTGATTCCAATCCCGCGCACGCCCGGAACATTGTCGACCGGGTCGCCCATGAGCGCCAGCATGTCAACCACTTGGTCAGGCCGAACACCCTTTGAATCAAAGAGCTCCTCCACACCAAGCGTCTTGTCTGACTGCGGGTCAAAGAGATGAGTGCGCTCATCAACAAGCTGACCAAGATCTTTATCACGGCTGACAATCTTGATTTCCAGATCCGGTTGCTCGCGGCGCATGCGGCGCACCACCGTGGCGATGGTGTCATCCGCCTCCACTTCAGCCACCGCCAGCACGGGCACCGACATCTGCTTCAAGAGCGCAACGCATCGCTCCACCTGCGGGTGTAGATCTTCAGGCGCAGGCTTTCGATTGGCCTTGTACTCCGGATATATCTGCGAACGAAACGTGCCCCGATCGCCCGCCGCATCAATGACCACCGCGAGGTACTCCGGCCGATCCTGGCGCAACAACTTCAAGAGCATCCCCATGAAACCAAACGTCATGTGCGTTGGTTCATCCGTGACCGGGCTGCGCATTCCCGGCCGGATGGCGTGGTAAGCGCGAAAGAATTGCGCGTGGCCGTCGATCAGGTAGAGAGTGGCCATGGATAGTTTGGTGGTCCGTTCAGCCCGGACTTGCAGCGTGGACAGCGGCGAACGTTGCGGACTCCGCAGCGAGTGGACTTCGACCGCGGCGCGCCATCACAGTGGTGGCAATCTCCATGAACTTGTCGAGTCGGAATCGGCGCTCGCCGTCATCGGTGACCCACGCGAACGGTTCCACCGCGCCAATTACCGCGGCACCCGCAGCCCACATCACGCCAGTCCCAATGCATGCGCCGGTCATGATGCGTGTACCGATGGCAAGCTTGACGTGATCGCCGATGATGCAGCCCATGAATTGCCGACCGGTGCGCTCCAACGACCCCGACGGGCGTAATCGCATCGCCACATCGGCATAGGTGTTCAGCAGGTTGGAATTGAGTGTTCCCGCGCCCAGATTGACCCATTCGCCAAGGAGCGCATCGCCAAGGTGACCGTCGTGCGCCTTGTTGGTGCACCCTTGGAAGATCACCGAACCAATCTCACCCGCCGCACGACACTGCGGCCCAAGCGCGGTACGCGCCTTCAATACCGAACGGTCGGACACGATGGTCTTGGCACCAATGAACGCCGGTCCGGTGACGATGCTTCCGTGCCGTACTTCAGCGTCGCGGTCCACCAAGATTGCACCGTTGGTGGTGTCAAGCACTACGCCAACACCAAAACGCGCCGTGGCGTGGATATGGCATGGCTCCGTACCCACCTGTGTGGCGTGCGCTGGCACCACGCCGCGTTCATGTGCTTCCCATGCCGCCGCGACGGCTTCGATGTCTGCAGCAATGATGGCGCCGAACCGCGATGCATCAAGGAGATGCCACGGGCGTGACCACAATGGAATGTCTGTAGGCACCACCGCTACGTCGGGCGTCAATGACGGTGCTCCGGCCACCACGCTGGCAATGAATGCTTGCAACGCTACGCCAGCAAGGCGCGCGGCAACTACTGATCCATCCGGACTCACCATCGCACTTCCCACATGCAAGGCATCGAACCGCTCGCGCAGTGCGGCGTCCATGCGTGCATGCAGCCGGCCGTTCACACAGATGGCGGCAGCAACCGGCGCGGTACATTCCGCACCAAGGCGTTCAGCAACCAGTGCCGTGTAGCGAGGCGTGGTTGCCACGCGCACTGGATGTTCGCGCAGCGCCACCGCTGCCTCAAGCAGGGTTCGACCGCCGGTGCGCTGCTCAAAGGAAGCACGCAGGTCGGAGAGCGGACCGAGGTCGCCACGGCCGTCGTCAAAGAGGAGGATCGCCGAAACTTGTTCCATTGGTGGAAGCCTAGCGCGGGGTTAGTCGTTGCCGCGGTACATCCGGTTGCCGCCTGCAAAGCGCGGGCCGGCAGTGGCGAATCCCCACACCGTCAGCGTGGACTGCAAGCCCCACGCTGGCAGGATGGCGATGACTGCCGAGTAGAGCGCGTCAACCATGTCCGAACCCACCGCGGCCGCACCACTGCCGCCGCCCCACAACGGGGACGGGTCTGCATACGCCGCACGAATCCCCGCGATGGCAATGAAGGCCAACGAAGCCAACAGCGCGCAATTGAAGGTGGAGAATGCCACGGTGAGCACATTGCGGCGATAGAGCCACGTGCGGGTCTCCAGGACGCACCAAGCACCCGCCGCGCACGCCAAGACGTGCGGACCAAAGACGGTCACGGCGCGAGGGGTCTCAGCCCCCACACCAAGCGCTGGATGCATGGCGTCAAGCCAGACACCCACAATCATGGCGGCCCACAGCGCAGCGCCACGCGAGGCGTACAGCGCAACAAACGCCAAGAGCAGTGGCCCGAGTTGCGGAACATGCCCGCCGATAGCAAACGCAGGCATGAATGCAGCGTCCATGGTGAGCACCAGTGCCAGTACCGGAATGAAGACCCACCACCTCACTTGGCTGCCCCTGTGCCGCGCGTCCCTTGAACCTGCCCCGACACGCGCACTTTCACCACCACGCGAGCCACGCGCAATGGATCCGACTCCATCCGCACGGTAATGCGCCGTCGGAGTGGGTTGGCATCAAGCGCGCCCTCCGACTCCACCACGCCAATCCGCATGCCCTGTGCAGCCGGACGCCACGCTGCGTCACTGAGCAGCACGGAATCACCTGGTTTGACGTCGGCAGGAGATTCCAACTCCCCAACCAGCGTTCGGTTGCCCTGTGGCACCAACTGGACAAGGACCGTGGCGCGAGTGCCGTTGCGAGCCTTGTCAGACTTGTCCGCCCTGCCAGCCTTGTCGGCCTTCTTTCCACCCGCGCCGGCGCCTCCAGAGGCGTCCGACGAACCGTCAGCGGCCTCCGGGAGAACGATCGCATCAATGCGGCCACAGCGGCGGTCGTCCAGCGGAATCACCCACGAACGGTTCTCCGCCCCACCCGCGGCAATCATGCCGATGATCTGATTTCCCCCAACCACCACTGGGTCACCCTCCCCAATCCCCTGGACGGTGCCGACGTCAATCCCTAAGAGCCCGGCAGGCCGACCCGCTCCACGTTCGATCACCGTGGCTAAGCGCGGCTGCCAGCCAGCACGGTTCGCGGGGCGGTATCCAGAGAGTTCCCCCAGTTCACGTTCCAGTTGCCCCAGCCGCAACTGCGCTGCATCCAATTCGCCCTGCAGCTGGTCGCGACCCTCCCGCGTGGTACGCAGTTCCTCCGGAAGCCCCTGATACGGTTCGGCTGGCGCGCGAATACGGTCACGCACCCACGCGAGGGCGGATGCCCCCGGCACCAACGGCGCCCACAACACCGTCGCCAAGGTCCCCGACCAGGGCGTCTGAAAGGATTGTGGCAACGCGGAAAGCAGCGCAGCTCCAGCGAGCGCGATCACAAGGATTCGACGACTGGAGACAAACGGCATGCGAGGTTCACTCAGACGGAATCGGCATCAGACTCAAGCGTGTCCTTGAACAAGTCAAGGTTCTCAAGGTAATTGCTGGTGCCACGAGCCACGCACGAAAGCGGCTCATCAGCAATCTTCACATCCAGCCCCGTGGCCTGATGGAAGACCTTGTCGATGCCGCGCAACAGCGCACCACCGCCAGCGATCGTGATTCCGTTGTCAACCAAGTCAGCCGCCAATTCTGGCTTCGCCTTCTCAAGGACGCGGACGACCGCTTCTGCGATCAGACCGACGGGCTCGGAGAGCGCCTCGCGGATTTCTTGGCTGGTGACCTCAATCTTGCGTGGCAGGCCGGACTTCATATCACGACCACGCACATCCATCTTCATTTCCGGGCCGGTTGGCGCAGCGGAACCAATTTCAATCTTGATGCGTTCTGCGGTCTGCTCACCAATCAGCAATCCGTGCACGCGCTTCATGTGATTAGCAATGGCTTCATCAAAGTCATCACCGGCAACGCGCAGGCTTTCGCATTCAGCAATGGCCGCCAACGAAATAATGGCAATTTCACTGGTACCACCACCAATATCAACGATCATGCTTGCCGTTGGTTCAGCAACCGGGAGGCCTGCACCAATCGCTGCAGCCATCGGTTCGTGCACCAGATACACGCGGCGCGCACCGGCACGCTCAGCGCTCTCATACACGGCCTGCTTCTCAACGCTGGTGATGCCCGAAGGAATAGCAATGACGACGCGCGGTCCAAAGATGCGCGTGCTCTTGCCGTTGACCTTCTTGATGAAGTAGCCAAGCATCGCTTCAGTGACTGCGAAGTCGCTAATGACTCCATCCTTCAACGGACGAACCGCGCTGATGGAGCCCGGCGTCTTACCAAGCATGTCCTTTGCCGCAAAGCCGACGGCCTCGCCATTATTCAGAACGATGTTGGTGCCCTTGCGGACAGCCACCACGGACGGCTCGTTCAATACGATGCCTTCGCCTCGCACGCACACCAAGGTGTTGCACGTGCCAAGGTCAATCCCCATATCAACGCTAAAGAGGCGTGAAAGCCAGTCGATCTCGAGAGCCAAAGTGATGCTCCTTCCTGAAGCCATGCATCCATCACGGACTCCGCCGCAACGGGAGCCGCTGAGCGGCCCGACGCGGGAAGGATAGCAAACCCATTGGATAAGCGAGTCAGACGGTCGGCAAGTTGGAAGCGAATCAGCAGGCCAGCGCGTTTGCGCCAGAGCGCTTCGGCGAGCGAATCAGCAGGTCAGCGAGCGCTGACCATGTCAAATGGACCCTGTCCACTGACATCCATGTTCATCATGGCGACAACGGCGGTTCCAAACATCGCCATCAGAACGGCAACCACCAGAAGGCCCGTGTAGACATTCAACTGCGGCTTGGCGCGCTTGACGGCATTGGTCGGGGTAGTGGCGGTGGCTGCGGATTTCATGGAAGTGCTCAGGACGAGTGGCTCACCCGTGCGGGTGTCTTAACAACGAAAGGCTCATTCACCCTTGCGGGCGATGGCGCGCTGGCCGGACTTCACTTCGCCACGGGTGGTGGCGTCTTCAAGTTCAACGATGCCCACGGCGCGGTTCACATCAACCTGCACAATGCGCAGGTTGCCGATGAAATTAGCGCCGTCAGCGATGGTCATTACCCAGCCTTCCTTGATGCCGTCGCGGCTGCCCGCGTTGATCTCGGCCAGGGTGGCATCAGGCTCGCGCTTTACGTCAATGAGCGTGGCGCTGAGCGAACGGTCAGCAACGAGCGGAAGTGCGGCATCGGCAGTAGCGCCGGCGCGGGGAGTCACGGATCCGTGCAAGGCTGCGTAGCGCTGCACGTCAGCCATGGCGCGTTCCTTGTCTTCACTGACCTTCTGAAGTTGCTCTTGCAGCTGGCGCTTGGCGGCGGTCTCGCTATCAAGGTCGCCCTGCATGCGTGCAAGGGAGTCCTGCATTTCAACGCGAGCCTTCTCAGCAGCGAGGTACTGGGTGCGAGCACCTTCAATGTCCTGGCGCATGGCATCAATCAACTTGGTCTGCAGCGTGTCGTTGGCACTGAATGCGCCAACTTGACCCTTGAGCTCCGCAAGGTCAATGCGTGAACGCTCAAGATCGCGCTCCTTGTCAGCGCGCATCTGGGTTTCCTTATCGCGTTCCATGGTGGCAGCGCGGATCTGAGACTCGAGCGTGGCAACCTTGGACTGCAGTGCAGCAACGCTGGCGTTGTATGCGTCGCTGGCGACGGCAAGCTCAGCCTCTTGCTTCTTCAGGTTGGCCTGGGCATCAGTGGCCTGTTGCTTAAAAACAAATTGATTCGTTGATGAAACGGCCGCAAGTGGCACGAGTGCAACAACCAACAGGGCGACGAGGACGACGAGGATCTTGGTGAGGATGTGCACGGTGCGGGTGCCTCAAGGAACCCTGCTGTCGGCAACACGCCGAGCGCAGGGTTTATTCATGTGTTGTTCAGAGCAATCAGACGGGTCTGGAACGGAGCAACTCGTTGGAAACGCTCCGGCAGACTGTTATCAGTAGTACCTGAAATATATACGCGCTGTCAATGGGGTGCGGTTGCAGCAACAATTGCCAAAGCCGCCGCCAATTGGACCGATGGGCTCGGGTCAAAGAGCATCGGCTCCAATTCAGGCACCGCCATGACTCCTGACGCATAACCGAGCGCCAAGGCTGCCTCGGCGCGAACCGCCGCCTCCCGGTCCTTGACCAGGGTCCGCGCAAATCGGGTCACCGCGGACCCATCCTGAGCGCTGATTTGCGCAAGCGCCGAAGCGCAAACGATCCGAATTTCCGTGGGACGGGCCGAAATGCCGGTTCCGTCGATCAGCCGCATCAGGATCGGACGGGATCCCTCGTCCTTCAGACGGGCGACCTGCTGCGCTGCCAAGGCGGTGAATTCCGCCTGCTCGCTCGGGGCGTACAGCGCGGCTCGGATTGGCTCGATTCCATCGGGCTCGCCCAAACGGACCAAAGCCTCGGCTGCCTGGAGTTCAACAATCCGGATGCGCGCGGGGTTGACCTGCTGCATCCCCTTCCCCAGCGATGCGCGGATCATTGCCACGGCGGAGCGATTACCAAGCTCACCCAGGACCAAGAATGCATTGGAACGAATCTCTGGGTCATCGGAAACAACCATCGCTCCGAGAGGACTCGGGTCCACCGGACGACCAAGCTTGGTGAGCGCACAGATAGCGGCCGCTCGCACCGACGGGCTCTCATCAACGAGCAGTGGCTGCAACTGATCGGCAAGGTCGGTGAGATGCGCTCGCCCCACGCCCATGGCCGCAACGAATCGGACGCCGCGGTTTGGGTCGGATAGAAGCGGCACCACCACCGCGCGCAAATCAGCAGGTGATGAGACGAGCGCCTCGCAACCATTCGCGCGATAAATAGGCACTTGTGACGTGGTTGCCTGGCGGAGGAGCGTGACCGCAGCAAGGCGTGCATTACCGCTTGACTCCACTGGAAGCGCCTGCTCAGCTGAGCGCCCCTCGTCTGAAAGTTTGGCGGTTCCGGTTTGTTCAATGCTCTGTGATCGACTCGACCACGGTTGATCAGCAGTGTTGGGCGTTGTGCTGTCGCAACCACCAACCATGATGGACATCACCATCATGACTGGTAGCACCGCGGCAATGTTCGCCGTCGCGGCGATTGCGGAATGCCTGCGAGCGAACCGGAGAGCAACGATGGCGGTGCAGATCAGCATGAGTGAGATTGATGCTACTTCGCCAACGACCGCAAAGGGCGCGGTTCGTTCATCAAGTGGTGGTGAGGCGTACAACCAGGCGCTGGTACGCGGCGGCGGCGGAGATGCAACGATCCGGCCAGAGGAATCAATCGCCGCACACAGACCTGTATTGGCGGATCGAACCATGGGCGTGCGCGTCTCAATGCAGCGAAACCGAGCCAATTGCAGGTGTTGGGTGCGGCCAAGGTCATACCAGCCAAACCAGCCGTCATTACTGATGTTCACCAAGAGGTCAGCAGCCCGTGTGCGCCCGCCCGAAGCGGGATACACCAAGTCGCGCGTCACCCAACTCATGGCGTCTTCAAAGCAGATTGCTGGCGCAATCCGCACCGTGCGCCCGTGCCACGGAATCTCAAAGCGCACCGGCTCCCCGCCCCGGTCAAGGTCAAAGGTCATGCCCGCCGCCCCAACTGCAAGCAGCGAGCGCTCCAACCAATCCCAGTTGGAGATGTACGGCATGGTCTCGCCAAACGGTGCCAGAAAGATCTTGTCGTAGCGCGGATAGGGTGGCGGATTCTGATTCACCAAGTACGCACTGTTGAACTGCTTGTCCCAAGCAAATCGATCGTCCTCTTCTCGCAGGCCGATGAATACTGGGCTCCCAACTAGAAGCGGTGCACCGATCCGTTCGCTGAGCGCGGAAGCGATCTTCTGGAATCGATCACCAGGAAACCAGCCGTTCGCTTCTTGCAAGGCGATCGTTTCCGGCTCCAGACCGTATCCAGCAAGCATGGTCTCCGGCCACGCCACCAGCGCGATCGGTTGTGCGCGCTCAATGCAGTCGCGCGCGCCGCGCAGCGTCAACTCAGCGAATGCTGGAATATCACGCACCTGATCGCGGGCTGCCCATCCAACTTTGTTGCTCGTGGGAAGGTTGGTCTGAATAAGAAGCACGCCCGGGCCTTGCTCTGTTGGCGCCTGCGAAAGTCGCCAGGAGCCGTACAACAAAGCAAACGCAAGGAACAGTAGGAAGAGCACGGCGCCCGGCGTAATACTCAATACGCCCACGCGACGGATGCGTTCCAGCTGCGTTTCCCGTTCATCTTCGGCGCGGCTCCTTGCGCGCATACGAGCCCGGTCGCGCGCGTCCACCATGGCGCCAGCACACGCAAGCACCAAGAGCGAACAGAAGATTTCGCCAATGAGGTCAGCGCCCTGCGCAAGCAGTGGAAACTCAATGAGCGGATGCCCCCAGCGAAACCACGGGTAGCCGTCAAAGAACACGGCTGCACGAAATGCTTCCTCGGCGCCGAACGCCAATGGAA
>Ga0209296_1001682_pt1 | contig 16549 bp, 13 predicted proteins | sample S_130206_EF_Meta_FD_187319 | JGI IMG/M metagenome (GOLD analysis project Ga0209296, IMG submission 187319) | Freshwater microbial communities from Lake Simoncouche, Canada to study carbon cycling - S_130206_EF_MetaG (SPAdes) (version 2) | ecosystem: Environmental > Aquatic > Freshwater > Lake ...
ATCTTAAAAAGCAGTGCTCCTTTTTTAACTTCCTCTCCCTCGGTAAAGGCTATCTCATTAAGAAACCCTTTTACACGAGCTTGGATATGAACTGTTTCGATGGCATCCAAGTTACCGTTGTATTCATAGTAATTTTGAACAGTGTAGAGAACTGGTTTAGTAATGCTTACGACAGGAGGTGGAAATGCTGGGGGAGCCATCTTTTTTTGATCACAGCCCACCAGACATATCGAAATGCCCAATAGCAGACCCAATGAAAACAGATGGCGATAGATAATAATCAAGGGGATGACTCCAAGCATAACCGGGGTACTTCCACCGGATCTTTACTTAATGAAAGCCCATGGCACACTAAGTATTATCATACGGAGTTTATGCTTACTTGGATTACCGGAAGTATTACTAAAAGAAATGCAAATAGTATCGAAAAGAGAATGATTTTCCCATTCGCAGCATGAGTTTTAATTCTTCCCTAGTAATAACAGCTTGATCATCGCCTTACCCATGGATTCGCCTATCAAATAATAAGTCTCAGCATTCGAATTCCAATGATAGCCCTGCCCACTGGGGGACTGCTCTTTTTCACGCCAGAAACTTTTGGTGCCCACGAAGGCCACATTGCCTTTAAATTCGGGTTGCTCTGCAACAGCGGCTTGTGCCTTCATAAGCGAAAGGGCGCGAGGGTGCTTTTCCTCGGGGCCAGTCATGCCGGTTTCAGCAATGACAAAAGGCATCTTAGGGGCGCCAAGATCTTTGCGGATGTCGCGAATAAAGTGGGCCATGTTGCTTTGATATTCTGCGTTGAAATTATCGCTAATGCGATCGTTCCAACCTTGGTGCCAGCCAAAGCCAGCAATCACATATTCGCCATCACTGCCTGGAACAAGATCTTTGATGTTAGCGAGAGCAGATTTGGTTAGGGCCAATGTTTCACGATAGTATTTACCCAAGATGGCAGGATCTTTTACAATTTCAGCGTTGGTTTTCTCTCCTAGTGAGTAAGGAAGTTTGCCTGCACTAGGCGGGCGAAAATCAACTGCAAGGCTCTTACCGCCCCATGCACATTTGATAAGCAAAACTGGTTCCTCGATAGCATCACCCACTACCCAGCCGAAACCTAGCTCGGGCCCTATTGTTTCTTTTTTTGATCCAAACCCAACCGTGAGGGGGCCCTTGCGATCAAGATAGCTAATAAAGACATCATCCCGAGTACGCCAATTCTTGGATGAATCAACAAGGGTGGAAAACTGTTTGGCAGTGGCGGGATCCTTCACAAGATATTCCAGCGAGCCTTTACCACCGTTACGCTGCGGTTCCGACTTTATAACGCCCGCACCCTCCATGTTTGATTGGCCTGCGAGGATGAAAACTTTGATCGGCTTGGCAGTTGCCTTATCGCAAAAGCCAATAGTAACTATTGCGATCATCATAAATAAAAGTGAATTTTTCATAATGCACATTATCGCTGTAGTTAAAAATTTTATAAAGAGTAAAAATGGTAAAGTAAGGATAATTAAAGGCGTAAGAAATACTTGGTCACTTTGTTGGCACCTTTCGCAGTAAGTTTTATTTAATCTTTCCATTTCAAGATTAGCGACTCATACACTTTTATTCAAAGGCTGGCACAAGGCCAAAGGCCTCGACTTTTACGCCACGACTGCAATGCATAAGATCGGGCGGACGAGGAATAGGAGGCAAGCCATCCCAGACCAAGGGAAGGTCGCTCCATTGGGTTGCAACAGCCGTGCAAATCTCGTAAGGGGAATGATAAACCTGGCCCCGAAATAAGCGGTTGCGGTGCTTGGTAAAAAAGCTATATCGCTCTACCAAGTGAAACTCGAGTGAACCAGACAGAGAGGGTTTCGGGGAACCCTCCGCTTGCCAAGAAAAACATGCCGTATGCTTCTGGGTATTTCGGGTACAGTTCATCTGAAATCCAGGGCGCACGGTAAATTTAGCAAACTCGTAAGGGAGAGAGAAAAAACTGCGGGCAAGGTGGACCGCTGGGCTGCGATCACAATCAAGCGAAAGAAAGTACACCCCAGGTTCGCCCGAGGCATCCCGGACATAAAGCCGGACATTAAGTTCGTTGAACGCTGAAAGCCAAGGCAAAGCGGGGAATCCCGTGGGCCGCACACCACGCATTTGAAAACCAACAATACCGATATGCGCAATGCCCTCATAGGTATCAATAGTAAGGCCTGTAGGCAGCAACGGCTGCAACAAACCTACCGGGCATTCCCAGTGCATAAAGAATAAATCTTCCCAGCGCTGATACATCACCGGTTTTCGTGCGGGCCGTTCCCTTGCGGCAAGTAGGCGCTCGGTCATCGTAAATAAAAGTGGATTTTTCATAATTGCTCTTTATCCGTAAACTAGCATCTTAGCAGGAGTTTCAGATTATGAGACATTTCTGACATTCTTGTAATCAATAAAGAATGAGCAGCTTACCTTGCAGGCATTAACGGTTAAACAAATATCGATCATCGAGATTTTTCAGGGAGGAACAACCCAGCAAGCACATTCCCAAACGCAACTCATCTTCAAGGATTTGCATCATCTTCAAAACGCCCGCTTCTCCACCAACTGCAAGCGCCCAAACCATCGGCTTCCCAATAAGCACCCCATTTGCGCCTAAAAGAATAGCTTTAATAATATCCGTGCCTCTGCGAATACCACCATCAACAAAGATTTCTGTTTTCCCTTTTAGCACTTTGGCAAACAGAGGCAGTACATCCAGTGCGGTTGGAACCCCATCGAGCTGCCTGCCACCATGGTTGGAAATGAAGATGGCTTTAGCGCCAAGGCTTGCAGCAATAGTTGCATCTTCAGGATGCAAAACCCCTTTGATCGCCCATGGAAGCTTTGTATCGGCAAGGACGGCTTCAAGCGATTTCCAATCCAACGAGGTATCAAAGTGCGCGGAAACACGCTCTGCCCCGGAACCTTCAGCAGCATGAAGCGCGAGGTTAGATTGGTAATCAAGGTTTTCAAGTTTCAGTGGTGTGGGCAGGTGAAACTGATGCCTGATGTCGGCTTCTCTTTTCCCCAAGCTTTGAGCATCTACGGTAACCACCAAGCCTTTGAATCCTGATTGCTCTGCTCGTTGGATCAATGATTTAGTTAATGCGAGATCTTTAAAGCAATAGAGCTGAAAATAAGCTGTAGTACTTTTAGTTTCTTGGGCGACATCTTCCAGAGAGGTGGTCGCCATGGTGCTGGCAAAGTAAGGCAGGGTTAATTGATTCATGGCTCTTGCCACTGCGAGTTCGCCTTGGGGGTGAGCAAGTTTAAGCATTGCGACTGGCGCAGGGAAAAATGGAAGTGCGACCGAATGGCCAAAGAGGGTTGTGCTTAAATCGGGGTTCGCAACACCTTGCAAAATTCTGGGCCAAAGCTTGATGGTATTCCAGGAAGAGATATTTTCTCGAAGGGTGATTTGATCGCAGGCACCTCCGGAAAAATACGCATGTGCCATCGGAGAAAGCAAAAGCCTTGCGGCAGTTTCAAACTCATCGAGGTTCAAAAAGTTTTGGAAGTTGGGAGGTGAAGAAGGCATGAGATAAAACGAGGATTAAGGAATGTATAAAAAAACACGCCTGTTGGTAGAAACCAGCAGGCGTGCGGAAAACATTAGTAGCGTGCTTTAGTTAGCAGCAACAGCAACTGGGGGAACAACATTAACGCGACGGCCATCGCGATCAAAAACAACCTTGCCATCTGCCATGGCGAAAAGGGTGTCATCTTTTGCCCTGCGAACATTTTTACCAGGGTGGAACTTGGTACCGCGCTGCCTAAGAATAATGCAGCCGATGGTTACACTGCCGCCACCAAAAACTTTGATGCCAAGGCGCTGTGCATTGGATTCGCGACCGTTCTTTACAGACCCCTGACCTTTTTTATGTGCCATGTTTATAGCTCCAGTCAAAAAAAATTTTCCGACCCATGTTTGGGTGGGAAAGGAACACGAAGATTTAGAAGTAGTATTCTACAAGAATTATTCTTTTTTGCCAGCATCATCTTTATTAGCAATTCCAAGAGGCGGAATTTTGACGGTAGCAGCCCTATAAATCCAGCTAGCAGGCGGAATAAACTGGATTTCACCACTCTTCTGGTTGAACTTGTCGCCTAGCCGTTTGAAGTTGACCTGTAAGGTCTTACGACGAACTACGGGCTCAATATCTGGGGGTATTGGGTCGGTTACGGCCCACCCGTTGGATAATCCGGTGATAAAAATGCTAAATCTGTTGGCATCGGGGTCTACATCATCCCAAATAGCCACTCCGGTGACGGTTTTAGGGGGCACACCGGGTTGCGATGGGGGTATTTCTTCCTTGGCAATCGTTACCGAATTTTTGATTTTATAGAAGCCAGAATCTGAATCATCTGGGTCTGCAGTAGGATCTTCCAGCCTAATAACCGCTTTTTGAACTTTAGGCAGAATCTGATCTTTATGTACGGTATTGGTATCCGTGGTGCGGATTTCGAAATCTGGAACGAACCTGCGTGGCTTATCCGTGTTATTGATTACCTGGTACCAAAGATACCAGCAAACTTTCTGGCCACGCCCTGGGATATCGACTTTGACCAGTCTCGGATCTTTAAATTTGAAGTCGAGGACCCAGATTTTGCCGTCTTTCTTGTTGATTTCGTCTTTATCTTGCGGGCTAGGACCAGGCTTTACCGTGCGCTCATTGGGGTTTACAGCAATGGCCCATCCCACCATTGAAAACGCAATGATCAAGGCCAAAAAGGCTGGCCAAGTGAACCAACTGTGCTGTACGGCGTCCGGCTTTTTCATCCGAAACCACTCCCTATTCTTTACCTTACATTCAGACATCCATGCCTAAACGAAGCTAATTATTCATTAGGGTTTATAACAACAAAGGAAAAAGCAGGTCAAGGCGGGATATATAGAACACAAAGCGCAGAGCTTAACTAAGATGAATCTGGGCAAAATGGGGGCTAAGCTTTATTCCAAAAGATATCGATAACCAATAAAAAAAGCTCCGGAAATTTCTCCAGAGCTTTTTCTTAATTTAATCCTAGTTACTTCTTCACTTCAAACTCGGCATCGATGACATCATCGCCACCCGGTGCAGCGCCCTGCCCTGGTGCAGCGCCGGGTTGACCTGCATCGCCGGGCCCACCCGACATATGCTTGGCCAACTCTTGTGAAGCAGTGATCAAATCGGAAGTAGCTTGCTTCATTGCCTGAGCGTCTTCGCCCTTGCAAGATTCCTTGACCCGATCGATAGCGCCCTGAACCACTGTTTTGGTGGAATCGGACAATTTCGAGCCATGCTCTTTAAGCTGCTTTTCAATCTGAAAGACAGTGTTATCCGCTTCGTTACGAGCGTTGATGATTTCCAGCTTGCGCTTGTCTTCATCAGCATGCAACTCGGCATCCTTACGCATCCTGTCGACTTCTTCTTTGCTGATACCGCTCGAACCCTTGATTTCAACTTTGGCCTCTTTGCCAGTACCAAGATCCTTGGCGGTGACTTTAAGAATGCCGTTGGTATCCAAAGCAAAAGTAACTTCGATCTGTGGTTCGCCACGGGCCGCAGGAGCAATGCCCTCGAGGTTGAATTCACCAAGCATGCGATTGCCTACGCTCTTGGCAATTTCACTTTCGCCCTGATAAACAGAGATGGTAACTGCGGTCTGGCCATCTGCAGCGGTCGAGAAAATCTGCTTCTTTTCGGAAGGGATGGAAGTGTTGCGCTCAATCAAGCGAGTCAACCTGCCACCCAAAGTTTCAATACCCAGCGAAAGAGGGGTCACATCCACCAGCAACAATTCTGATTTGCTGCCTAGAAGAAGTTGCGCGCCTTGAATAGCGGCACCGATTGCAACCACTTCGTCTGGGTTTACACCGCGATGGCCTTCTTTGCCGAAGATATCCTTAACCAACCACTGAATCTTGGGCATGCGTGTCATCCCGCCCACCATGACAACTTCATCAATATCAGATGGTTTCATCTTGGCATCAGCAAGTGCACGAAGAACAGGGCCACGACATTTTTCGATCAATGGATCAACCAATTGCTCAAACTTGGCGCGTGTCATTGCCATCTGTAAATGCTTAGGCCCAGTGGCATCTGCAGTAATAAATGGCAAGTTGATATCAGTGGTAGTCTGCTGGGAAAGATCTTTCTTGGCACGCTCTGCAGCTTCTTTGAGGCGTTGCAATGCCATCTGATCCTTACGCAGATCAATACCATTCTCTTTCTTGAATTCTTCTGCAATGTAATCGATAACTACTTGGTCAAAATCGTCACCACCAAGGTGTGTATCACCATTGGTAGATTCAACTTTGAAAATACCATCGCCTACATCAAGAATGGAAATATCGAAGGTACCACCCCCAAGATCGAATACCGCAATCTTTTCATTGGCCTTCTTATCCATGCCATAAGCAAGGGAAGCAGCGGTAGGCTCATTGATAATGCGCATGCGCTGACGGGATTTGTTACCGGTCACGGGATCTTCGATTTCCCATTCGGTATCGAACCCGGCAATCTGAGCCGCTTCGATGGTGGATTGCCTTTGTGCATCATTAAAGTAAGCAGGAACAGTAATAACAGCCTTACGAACCGTGTGGCCAAGATAGTTTTCTGCAGATTCTTTAAGCTTGCGCAGAATCATCGCAGAAATTTCTGGAGGGGTGTAAGACTTGCCATCGATATCCACTTTTGCAGTTTCTTCGGGGCCGCCTAAAACCTTGTAGGGGACCAACTTTTCTTCGCCCTTAACTTCGCTTACCCTGCGACCCATAAAGCGCTTGATGGAATAGACAGTTCTGCGGGGATTAGTAACCGCCTGACGCTTGGCAGGATCTCCAACTAATCGATCGCCCTTATCCGTGAATGCAACCACGCTGGGGGTAATGCGATTGCCTTCCTGATTAGCAATGACTTTCACTTCTCCACCTTCCATAACCGCAACGACGGAATTGGTGGTTCCAAGATCAATACCGATGATTTTTTCTTCAGCCATCTCAGTTCTCCAAGAAAAGATTCGGGCAAAATAGCTCGAAAATGTAAGATAGTCAGTAAATTATTCGCTCAAGCCAAACAGTTATTTGCAAATATTGCCATTTTTAACAAAGTAATGGCACCAAAATTCACCTACACTCAAAAAACAGGACAATCGAATCTTAATTAGTATAGGCAGAATTTTAATAAAGATAATTGAGCAACTGCCATGCCAGAATCGAAGAAACACTCCGAATCAACCGTAAGTCTAATATTAGAAAAGAGATAAAACGATTACGAAAAATATTTTAGTATGGAGGAGGAAGCCAAAAAAAGGCCGAACTTTCACCTCGCCCGCCAATTTGGCAGCATGATCTGACACTGCCCTTTTGAACACTAACAAAATCTCTTCAATTTGTTAATTTAAGGGCTTTAAAAAATATAGGTAATGTGATAAGCTGATGCGAAGACTCTTTTGTTGAGGGTTCTGAGATTACTTCATTGACACTGAGCGATGGCACCCATACATTAACCAAACTTTTCGCAAAAAAGTATTCCCAAACGAGACTTATCATGGCGCGAAAAATCGAAGCGGTCACTCCTCCCAACCCTGCCAAAGCGCAAGCACTTGTCAAAAGTGTTCGCAATCAAATTGATAAACTCGATTTGCAAATCCTAAAACTAATAAACGACCGAGCCTCCGCAGCAGGTGAAGTTGGGAAAATTAAAATGGAGAATGGGGAGGATATCTTCTCTCCTGCCCGCGAAGAAGAAGTTCTCGCCAATGTTTTAGAAGCCCATGCGAAATACCCGAACGCTCTTGATGTAAGTACCGTTCGCGCAGTTTTCCGCGAAATCATGAGCGGTTCCAGAGCACTACAGAAACTCCTCAAAGTTACCTACCTCGGGCCAGAATACAGTTACAGCCACCTTGCAGCCATCGAACGCTTTGGCCAGGCTGTCGAATTCGTTCCCGTTGGCAGTATCACCGCAGTATTCGAAGAAGTAAACCGCGGGCACGCCGATTTTGGTGTTGTTCCTGTTGAAAACTCCACCGATGGGCGCATTGCTGACACCCTTGATATGTTCATGCGCATGCCCCAAATGATTATCTGCTCTGAAATCAGATTGCAAATCCATCACAACCTGATGGCAAAATGCGAAGCAAAAGATATCCGCAGGGTTTACAGTAAGCCCCAAGCAATCTCGCAATGCCGAAACTGGCTTGGTAAAAACACCCCGCACGCTTTGCTTACCGAAGTTTCAAGCACTACCACTGCTGCAGAATTAGCCCAACGAGAACCAGGTGCCGCCGCTGTTGCTAGCAGGCAGGCTGCTGTTCGCTATGGCTTACGCATTTTGTTTGAGGATATTCAAGATTCCGCAGACAACGAAACCCGGTTTGCAGTCATTGGGCATCAGAAAACCGCCAAGACTGGCAACGATAAAACCACTCTTATGTTCCGCATTCCACACAGCCCAGGCTCGCTTGCGGATGCGATTGCTGTATTCAAGTCCAACAAAGTGAACTTGGCTTGGATCGAATCTTTCCCTTCACGAATTGCAAAAAACGAATACATCTTCTTTGCAGATTTCGAAGGCCATATCGATGACCCGAAAATCAGCAAAATGCTAAAAGCATTTAATGATGAATGTACTGAAGTAACTGTGCTGGGATCGTATCCCATCGCACAAATCTCTGGTTAAAAACCAGTAACTTCTTTCAATAATTGCTTATTGACCGCTGATTGGTTCCTTAGTAGAGCCAATATTTTTGCGGATTATTGCTTAAGATGGTGGTAAATAAGACTTTTGTTCTTTATTATAACTTCAAGTATTAACCTCATTTAGAAAGTCGGACTAAACATGCGTAAGAAATTTGTTGCAGGCAACTGGAAAATGTTCACCGACCATGCCACCGCAAAAAAGCTGGCCCAAGAAGTGGTTGCACTCATGGCAGGAAACCATCAAGTTAATGTCGCTCTCTGCCCGCCTTTCACCTACCTTCAAACCGTTGGGGAAGTTCTAAAAGGAACCCATATCGCACTGGGCGCACAAAATTGTTACCACGAAAAAGAAGGTGCTTTCACTGGCGAAATCAGCCCCTCAATGCTTATCGACATTGGCTGTAAGTATGTAATCCTAGGCCATAGCGAACGCAGACACAAAATGGGCGAATGCGACATCGCAGTTAATAAAAAGGTTCATGCCGCTTTAAACGCAGGCTTGCATGTTATTCTTTGCATTGGCGAATCACTCGATGAACGCCAAGCTAATAAAACCAATGAGATCCTCAAGAATCAACTTGATGGCAGCCTCGCTGGTATTAATGCCACCTGTTTCAAATCATTGGTTTTGGCCTATGAACCCGTTTGGGCCATCGGTACAGGCCACAACGCCACGCCTCAGCAAGCACAAGATGCCCATGCGTTTATTCGCAGTTGGATTGCCAAGCATCATGGCGCTGAAGTTGCAGCACATATGGTCATTCAATATGGTGGTAGCGTAAAACCTGATAACGCAGCAAGCCTTCTGACCCAACCCGATGTGGATGGTGGTTTGATAGGCGGCGCCAGCCTCAAAGCTGATCAGTTTTTAGGCATCATTCGCGCAGGCATGTAAATCTATTTTGATATTGATTTGATCGCAAGCTTGGCAGCGTCAACAACCTCGCCTCGTTTATCGTTTTGCGCCTTCTTCAATGCATCCAAGGCTGCTTTTGCATCGGGTCCAATTTCCCCCAATGCCTCTGCAGCCATCAGCCTAACCTGATACGCAGGGTCTTCCAAGGCATCAATAAGTTTTTCGACCGCAGGCTTCGCAAGGCTTTTCATCTTACCCAACGCCAAAGCAGCTTCCCATCGGATCGAAATATCTGAATCATTAAGCGCATTAATAAGAGCCGGTATTGCTTTTTCTGCTTTTGGGCCCATTTGCGACAGTGCGGTTACCGAACGAAACCTAACCTGCACATTTAAATCAGTAAGCCCCTTCATCAACGAAGGCACTGCAGGATCCCCTGCATGAAATAAAGCACTTGCTGCAATCTGCCCAACATTTGCATCTTTATCCCGCGAAGCAATCTGCAATAACTCAACCGCTTTTGCATCGTGAATACCAAGCTGGCCAATCAATGCAACAACCTCTGCGCGAATTCCAGCATCTTCATTACCCGCAAGCTTTTCTAAAACAGGAACAAGCAACGGCGCCAACCCCTTTGGGTCTTTGGTAATTTCCAGCAACGCTTCAGCAGCCTTGACTTGAATCAATGGAACGGTATCTGTCAGTCTAGCTTTCAAGTCAGACTCTGCAGGTTTTGCATCCGCCCCCATCATTGCAAGAGCATTAATCACCCCCACACGAACATGCTCATCTTCATCCTGCATGCATTTCAACAACACCGGGAGAGCGGTTTTCGCATCTTTTGAAATCCTGTAAATCGCTTGGGCAGCATGCCCACGCACCTTCACATCTGTATCAATCAGGCTTCCTTTAAGCGCAGTAATTGCAGTTTTTGCAGGCTCACCTATCATTCCCAAGGTCATTGCGGAACCCATGCGAGTCATGCGATCTTCCGCATACAAACCCTGCGTGACATCCCCCACAACATCTTTGCCCAAATGCGCCAAAGCCGCTGCTGCACTTGTCCGCACCACAGGGTCTGGGTCTCGCAGCATGGCCATCAATGGCTTAACCGCAGCTTTAGCTTTGCGCTTTGCAAGCTCTGCCGCAGCTTGAACCCGCAATTTATTATTCTCATCCGCCAGTTGCTTGGTAAGCCTTGCTACTTCAACTGGATCAGGTTCAGGAGGCGGTGGCGCCTGCGCAGTTGCCATCTTGTTCATCAATTCGCCAAAGGGGAAAAGAAACTTGGCATTACTGCCCGCAGCAGCAGCAGCAGCAAACATCGGAGTGAAAGGCGTGGCTGTTTCCTGAGTTGGAACATAAACATCATTATTTGAACTTAAGGGCGTGTTGCAATAACCCAAGCAACCCCAGTATTGATTATTAGCAGATCGCAAAGGGCCATTGCAATAACCCAAGCAACCCCAGTATTGATTCGAACTAATCGGAGGCTTGGTAACGCCACCAGCCGCTGGTACAACGGTATCACGCTGCCCATTTACATTCTGCTGTGCGAGAATCAAACCCACACCTGCAGCACCTACAACACCCAGCTTCATAAATTTGGAAAACATGAAAAGCACCGTTTTATCAGGGACAAGAATTATCATCAAACAATATTATATCAGAGCAGAAATGGACTACATCTGATTGCTCAACCAATTGAATCATTAGCCTTGCCGTATGTCAAAGGAAGAATCAAACCCATCAACACCATGAGCAAGGTAACCGTAAGCACCAGCAATACCCCAAAAAACAGCTCTGTCTCGCTTAATGGCAACTTAGTGAGCTTGTACATCCCCATTCCAAGCACCGCAACTGCTGCAATCCAACTACCCACCTGCCCAAACTTGACATCAAAAGATTGGGAAGTGATCGATTTAAAAAATTGCGACATGGAAATACCTCCTGCATGGGAAAGGGTTCATCTGATTTAATATTACCCATGCAGATTACTTGACGCAAAAACATACCAATAAAATCAAAAATAGTCACATAAAGAACAGCCCCTTAGGATCAGGGGAAGTATAATAATAAAAGCAGATGTGCAAAATGATTTTTCTTAAAGAACCTTGCGAACACCGATGCAACTAATTCCGGCTAGGAAAAATCACTTGAGCGAACTGTTTGCCCTCGATCTTAGATCGCTAGGCCTGTTCCGCATTGGTATCGCCCTAATTCTCCTTTACGAACTTTTACTTCGCAGTTTCGAACTTTCGTTTTTCTATACCGACCAAGGGGCGACACCGCGTGAAGTGCTCTGGCACTCTCCGTTCCCCATGGGAATCGTCTGGTGGATCAGCCCACACATGCTTTCTGGATCATTTACTTGGCAGACATTCTTGTTTGTTTTATCTGGTCTAGCTGGTGTTGCCCTGCTTTTGGGTTATCAGAGCCGCTGGGCCATTGCCATTTCTTGGTTTCTACTCATGGGATCACACGCACGCCAACCGATGATCCTTCAAGGCAATGATGTGTTGTTGCGATGTGCACTTTTCTGGTCATTTTTTGTACCACTAGGTGCCAGGTTCAGCCTCGACTCCCTTTCGAAAACCGCCACCACTTATCATTCCAACCGCATTCTTTCATGGGGCACCGCTGCAATCATTCTGCAACTCTGCATCCTTTACTTCAACGCAGCAATACCCAAGGTAAGCTACGAATGGCGTGGAGATTTCAACGCATTATATTATGTCCTAAACATGGATTATTTCACCAATCCTTTTGGTTACTGGCTTTTGCAATACCCAGCCATTCTGGTGCTTTTAACCAAAGCCACCCTTCTCTTGGAAATATCCATACCCTTTATCCTTTTAATGCCCTTTGGTAATGCCTACTTAAGATTGATAGCATTTGCAATCATGGTTGGTTTTCATCTAGGCATCTACATGTGCATGGATGTAGGACTTTTTTCCTTCATGTGCATAGCCTACTGGTTGGTATTTCTGCCCAGTTTGTTTTGGGATATTGTCGCCACTTTTATTCCATGGAAATTTCTTGGCTCTATAGTCACTGACACAGAAGCAAATGGCCCTGAGGTTCTTTCAACGCCTGGCCCACGCTGGTTAATACCATGCCTACTAATATTTGTGATAGCGATGAATTACCAAAGGTATTTGAATCCGCCCATGGTTTCAGATGAAGCTACGGTAATAGACACCGTAGGAAGGATAACCGGCTTAGACCAATATTGGGCGATGTTTTCGCCAGGGGTTTTAAAAGACGGGTTGAAAATCTGGGCCGAAGGCACCAAAACAGATGGCACCAAAGTTAATCTGTTTAATCCCAGCCAAGATAATCGATCAAGCAACAGACGAATGGTTTGGGCTAAGGAAGACTCTTACGCCCGCAAAAGGTTTCTCATCTGGGGCCTTTATGAATTCCCACGAGATCCTTTCTCACGGGCCTTCTTAAAAATGATGCTAGAAGAATGGAACCAAACCCACAAAGCAGAAGAACAAATCGTTTCTGCGCAAATTGTATCCCTTAAAACACAAACTTCACCACCCTATGAAACTCTCGAATCACCAACCATCAACGAAAAAATTCTGATGCACTATACTCCCCTACCCAAAGATTAAGCGGCGATTCGAAGCGGCGTGGCTTGAGTAGTTTTAACATTGCTAGTTTCTTCAATAAGAACTGCATGAAGTTTTTCGACCTGTGCCTTCAAGTCTGCAATTTGAGCTTCCAATAGTTTATTCTTGCCTTCAAGGATTTTAATCGATTCAAGGTTTAGCATTTTATCTTGTTCAAACTGTTGGCGTGTTTCATCGAAATTGGTTTGAGCCACAGCAAGATCACCTGAGCGAATTACCAATTCATTTTCCCTATGGGCTAGTTCGCGGATCTGCCTTTCAAATACAATAGCTCCCGCTTGAAGGTGATTTTTTCCCTCTTGAATCATGGTGCGTTCTTCCTCGAAACGTAGAGCAATACCCTTTCGGATTTTTTCGAGTCTACGATCTGCACCAACGCCATCCTTGCTACCCGCAAGCACCTCAAGAGTCATCCTACCAACCGCAAGCTCAGCAATAGCAAGGGATTGTTTTTGAAATTCAAGTTCATGCAATCGGTTTTGATAATCTTTCCAGATGTTGTTTGCAGATAAGCGGATTTCATCAAGGCGAAGCTTTTCCTTTAGCAATTCATCGCGTTCTTTTAAACCTTTTTGACAAAGCTCCTTGCGGGTTTCATGAGTCAACTGCCCGAGTTTTTCCATTGTTTCAGAACGCACTTCGAGTTCATGGATAAGAACATTGCGATCGGTCTCGTATGATTTCAATTGAAGGCTAAGAGAAGCTTGATCTGCCTCAATTTGTTTTCGCTGCAAGGAAAGCTGCTGCTCTTTGGAGTACAAATTTTCTTCTTTTTGAACCAGTGAAAGTTCCCATTGCTCGATCTGTTTTTGCTTACGATTCAGCTCATTGCCTGAGACATCAAGCTCTGCGAGAAGCCCGTTCTGTTCTTTTTCCCAAGATATTTTGCGCTGTTCCAGATTATGCCAAGCTTCCAACAATACCAACCGTTGATCATCCAGATGGCTCGCCATCCCTTCAAGCTGCACCATTAAAGCGGCTGCATCTGCAGGTATGTTTAAAATTGGCTGCTGGTTTGCAATCGAATCCGAATTAGGCAAAGGCCAGGAACAATCAGGAAGTTTCTCACGCAGGTTGAGAATGCGTTTTTCTAAACCTTCTTCCTCAAGTTTGAGCCGAGTCAGATAGGTATTCCAGTGCTTTTCATTTTGCTCGAGAATCGATTGGTTTTGATCCAGCAACGAGAATTTAGCTGAAAGTTCTTTCTCGCGGTGCAACAAATCAATCTCGCGGGTTGTAGCCTTGAGGGCGCGTTGTTGTTGTTCGCTGTCTAGCTGATCATAAGATTCTTTAAGTTTTCGATTTTCAGTTTCACAAGTAGATTGAAACAACTCTTGAGCAGAGGCCAGCGATTTCCGCTCCTTGACAATATGCTCATATTCTTTAGAAAGCTTTGCCATGGATTCATCGATTGCAGTGTTTCTGGTGGCAAGTATTGCAAGCTGCCTACGGGCAATGGTTTTCCAGCGGGATTTAAGTTTGTTTCGAAGTTTTTCGTAGCGCTTTTGAGCAAAGCGAGCTGATTCAGTTTGAGAAAGAAGATTTTCCTGCTGCTCTTTCATGGTGCCAATGAGGGCGGTTTCTTGTTGCTTCAATTTACTAAAGCGCGATTTCAAATTCCGTTGGATCTGCACCTGCCTTAAATGTTTTTCTTGGAAATGCAATCCGAGTTGCTTTTCCTTTTCTTGAAGTCCTTTTTCTAATTGCAACAAACGAAGTTCTTCCTGAAGAAGTGCGGATTGCTGCGCTGCTACTCCTGCAGCCTGCGCCCTTAATGCCTGCCTTTCTTCTTCGAGATGATCTTCGGGTGCTAATTTTTGCTGGGCCGACATCCCTGCTTCTGCGTACTCTACATAAAAAGAAAACGGGCCCACGGATAGCTCATCACCGGTATGTAATACCGCTTGCTCCATTGCTTCGCCATTTACTTTAACTTTATCGCAATCGTAAAGGTTACGAACCATGAAGCCGTGTGGTGTTTCAACAATTACACATTGAAGCTGCTCGACCTGGGGAGAATTCAAACGGATATCGCAGCCTTTTTCCTCGCCCAAAAGGGTGACTGCACTCGTCAGGGTTTTTATCGTTCCCGGATTTTTACCATTAATCACTTTGAGAATGCACTGACCAGGCCTGCCATAATCTGCCTTACCAGCCATCGATTTAGGACTAGAAACTTGCATGCGTGATCTCAAAGTAAAGAAATTATCCACCAATGAAGTCAGCCAATAACATGGTCTTGTTCTTTTGTGAAGATGAAAAGTGAAAGTCTGACACCTACGATAAACCGGGGAATTTAAGAGGGCTTTGGGAGTATGGGAGAACAGAAGTCCCAAGCAGAAGAAGAATTAGCCACGGATTAACACGGAAAAGACACACACAATTCATTGAACTAAAGGTTCAAATGGAGTAGTTGCAGTGGGGCTTCCCCATCTCAACTACTCTGTCTTTAAACAAGCTGACCCAATTAAACGGAAAGTAAAAGAAAGAGACCCACCCAGCGCAGTGGGTGGGCTTAAAGGCAGTAAATAAAAGTGGTGGAGGATAGAAGCCCGGGCTAGCGAAGCGAAGGGCCCTTTTCCCGGAGGGAAGAGGGTTGGGAGTTGGGGAAGAAAAAGAATGAAAAGAAAAAGTGAAATCGAAAGAGAATGAAAAAGAAAAAGTGTAACGATGGTTTTCCTAATATCGATTATTCAAAATAGCCAATATACTTGTCAGGATTATGGATGCGCCAAGAAGTGCAAGCATGATTAATACTTCTATCTCCATGCCAATGGGGTGCCCCATGCCGGGTATATAAGAAAGAAACAAGATGCAAACAATGGCTGCAAGCAATAGCAAAAACATAAGCGATGTAATCTGTTCAAGAATTAAAATTCCGGGAGATTTGCTTTGTTGATTAGGAAAAGCTTCATTAGCTGGCATGGTAAACTCCGTTATCGTTCGCCCGGCCAAAACCGGGAATTATAAGAACATTAAAATTCGTTTTAATTAGCGCTCTACAAGTCTAGAAGACAACTCTTCAGGGGCGGCTGTTTGTAACCGAGGCTTAGCCCAAACCAAATAGTAAGCCACACCAGCAATGTAAAAAGCAGCAGTGATGGGTAATATTTTTACATCAATTGCGCTGTAGACCCAAACTGCGAGTGCAGAAAGAAGCACCACCATGATAGGAAGCAAAATTCCCAATGGGGCCCGATAGCGTGCAAACAATCCAGGTTGGCGACTTCTTAAAACAATCAGACAAACCATCGCCATGATGTACCAAATTAAGGCTGTAAAAGTTGAAATCAAAACCGCTACATTAATTTCTTCTTGGAACCAGAGATTGCCAATTAAAAAGAG
>Ga0209296_1001685_pt1 | contig 16540 bp, 17 predicted proteins | sample S_130206_EF_Meta_FD_187319 | JGI IMG/M metagenome (GOLD analysis project Ga0209296, IMG submission 187319) | Freshwater microbial communities from Lake Simoncouche, Canada to study carbon cycling - S_130206_EF_MetaG (SPAdes) (version 2) | ecosystem: Environmental > Aquatic > Freshwater > Lake ...
ATATGCACCCGACGACCGGGATAGCGTGACGCTATCTGTATATATAGGTCGTCAGCCATCATCTCACAACTTTTGTGGTCAAGGCTTAGAACAGCACCTTGACCATGATACAGCGATTCGCACCAGCGTTTGAATTGGATGAACTCCAGGTCCCGGTCATTATGGAACACATCGATCCACACCCGGAAATGAAACATGTGACGATGAGGATAACCAAGAAATTGTACATCAGCTAAGTTGGGGTCTGTCAAGGCAGCAGGATATTTATGGATACCTTCTTTTTGCCAGGTGATCCAAATTTGTCGCTGTGCTCGAGCCATTACACGATCTGCCACTTCACGTTGTTCTTGATTCATAATGATTTCAATCCTTCAAAGGTCACAATCTTGCCCAGGGCCTCACCAAGGTCTTGATCAGGGTGTACAATGTGCAACTCGCAGTGATGTTGGTCTTTGCGTTCATCGTATCGGTTGATTTCTACCAACACACCACCATTGGCACGATACACAGTAAAGTTCATTCTGTGCCGACTGCTACCAATGCTGGGTCGATCGTCGTTGCTATTAGAGAGACCAGTTGATAATTTATCTATTGATGATATTGTTTCATTGCGGTGTCTAATCCGCTTGGCACGCCGTAATATCCAGTTATCTAACCATTTCATAATTTACTATCGCCTTCATAATCATCCCAACCTGTAAATGTCTCACGGCTCATCAAGCTGTGTAGACTGTGGCACCAGACGCCGGGATTGGTAGCGTCAAAGTCCTTGTCATCTATTTTTAACATTGTATTATAATTCCACAGTTTTGTATACGGTACACTTACTCGAATCTGCGGAATAAAATTGCGGTAGTCACACAAACCACCGTCATTGAATTCTTCCACTGCCGAGATAGGAATGTCCAAGGTACACAAGTAACCACGAGCCAAAAAGTACGTGATCATGCTCTCCCATCGTTTCCATTCCGGTGCGTCTTTGGGATCAAAACTGTGATTGGCACCGAAGAATATGTGCTCACAACCTGCCATTTTGGCTGCAATGGCATCCACTGATTGAACACCCACAACAAACAATGTCGGCCGACCAAAGGCAGGTGTGCGTTCTACTTCCGTGCCTTTGAAAAAGTCAACGTTGTCATGTCCTTCACGTTTCATACTGTGGCCTCTAATAGATCAAGTTTAGTTGAATCAAAATCTTCTTGTTCAGTTTGTTCGTACTCAAACAGTGCATTGAATTGTGTACGTGCATTCATAGCCTTCTTGCCTTTGAAGCCACGTGTGCCCACAATTTCCATCCAATAACTGCTGTAGTATTCAATTATGGCTTCTGATTCCGCACGAGTGGGTGCGGCAAATATGGCTTCCACAATGTCTTCAAACTTGGCATAGTCTCCGCCTTGTCGACGCATCATAGCAGGATGTTCTCCTGCATCAAAACGTCTATTGGCTTCTTGCACAGCAGTCAAGTGCATCCAAACATTATGACCCATCAACAATGCATATGAGAATGAGTCCCAAGATGTTTTGCCTTCTTTGCCATTTTTATTTAGGTCGCCCGGTGCGTAGATGCAGATATCTTTCATCTTCAACATGTCGCTAATGGGCGAGTCCTCCCAGCGTGGATAGATACCATCTGCAATTACACCGTCTGACCATTTACGTGTGTCTGTGGCATACTTTTTGTCGTCTGCTGACGGAGCCATACGATATGACCATTTTGAATCATGTTCGAACACATTTTCAAAATATACCTGTCCGTTGGCAGTAGCGAGGAATGGGCTGGCACAATCAAAGGAAATAGTAAAAGCCGGGTTAACGTATTTTCTAACTGCCCTTTGAATCACGGTGAGTAACACAGCCCATTCCAACTTGCTTGTACCCAAGAAGTGCATCCAGTCGTGTACACCTTCTTGTAACAATCCATCATACTTCAGTGCAATCAATCGATTCAGTACCAAGTGTACATCACACATGTTCTGGCCGCCCATGGCCCAGCCGTCAAAGTGTGTGTCTGGATATTTCACAGGATCACAATACTCTTTCATGGTCTGATACCATGTTTCTGCTGACGTGTGATTGTCACCTTGCAACACGTTCAAGAACTTAGCACCACCGTTTTTCTTACCACGACGATGCTTCATAAAGTATTCGTTGTTGTATTTGGTAGCATCCACTGCTTCTTCTAGCGTTTTGATGCCGCAGGCTTTTGACGCTTTCTTGTCGTGAATAACCCAGGTGGGAATATCAAGAATCATGCCATAGTCGCTGATGGTGTCTAACCACTTCAAAATACTACTGCGTTTCTTTTCTGCCTTGGCACAACCTGAGTTGGCCTTCCAGTCGCCTTCCCACAAGCCTTTGGCAATCTGGAATCCACCTGAATCGCCCAGCATGAACGTGCCTGGCTCACGATTGCGAACCATGTCCTCTGACCAGTCTTGCTTGTTGAGATCTAGGTTGGCATGACCACCTGAATACAGACTCCAACGATATGGAAACAATGCTTTTTGGCTGTTGAGCCAGTTCATTTGTTCCATGTCTGTGAGGCCTTGTGGAAACCTTGCAGGATCCACATACGGTTCGTTGCGTTGCTTGCCCACAAATGTGGCATAGAAACCTGATATGGCCGGTAAGAACACAGCGTAATCATTTTGTTTGGCGGTTAAGTTATCCTGCAATTTTGCCCCAATTTATTTTAAGCCATGCACGTTCATAGATATATTGACCTATGGCTAACACCAAGTGAATGACAAGTGCATCTCCCAGCCCAGTCCAAAATGCTGTGAGTGACAATGCTACCAATCTCCATGATGCCAGTCTAGTAAATGTACGTGCATGTGTTTCTGTCATTACTTGCTTTGTGCAGGCAAGATGTAGTTGTAAACAGCCACGCCCGAATCCACGGTGATCTTGGCAGCACCATCGTCGCTGATGCGAATAGTCTTGTCGCCAGTCAGGGCCATGATAGCAATGAATTGGGTGGCTGGCCAGGACCAGGCACGTTTCAATTGACCATTCACTCCTGAATGAAACACAAAGTTACCAGCGTGTGTTGAATGGTCACCAAAGAAAAACTTCAAGTCACCGTTTTCGGTCTTGGCCTGGAAGTTGGGCTCTTCAGCATTGGCCTGTGCTTGCATGCGCAGTCGCTGAATAGCAGCCACAGTGGGTTCAAATTCAATGTGCCATGTGACACCTTTGAATTTGGGTGTTTTGAGTTTGTCGTTCACAATCTCTGCTGCCATGAAACGATATGTGTTACGGAAGTCTCCTCCGGCGTTTTCGAACTCAATACCATCAGGAGCACCTGTGGCTTTTTTGGTCAGCTTGAGTTTGGCATTTTCCTTGTACTCTTGCAAGTTCAACAAAATTTTCAACTTGTTCAAGTTGGGCATGCCAAACGTGCCCATGAAGTCTGCGTGTGGGTTTTTGAATTCACCTTCTAACACCACACTCAAATCTTCTGCCACGCCCACAATGGCTGTGCTTTTGTCGTCTCCAGTGATTTTGATCAAGTCAATGCAGCCAAGATCGTGTGTGTGTTCTACCAAGTCTTTAAGATAATCTCTCATGCTTACTCCTATGTTGTATGATTATATAGATTTTTTTACTAATGTGCAACTATTTTGGCCAGGCTCTGCCCGCCTCTAAGGGATTCAATTTCGCCGGGCCGGCGTATTTCCATCCAGGCAATATCCCCTTGCCCACGATTAACGGAAAGAGTTTCAAACCCAATCTGATCGCAATAGGCTCGAATTGCTCTTCCGGGTGTGTAGCACATGAAACTTTTCTCAGCCAGAGCCACACCATGAGCCCAATCACAGTCGTTAAATGTGAATATGGCCACACCGCCTGGGCGCAACCGTGCAAACATACTGTCAAGATATTGGCGTACTACTTTCATGGGTTTGTAGTTGAAGTAGTTGTAGGCAAATATCAAACCGTATTGATTCACAGGCAACTGCCACAGTGCATCCGTATGCTCATAGTCGTTGATAACATACGGTCTCAGTCGGCGCTGATATTCTGGTGTAAATGCTTGTATTGCTGAATCCAACAGTTCTTGGTCACTATCCACTAGGTACAATGGATCCAGCGGCACCAAGTCTTCGATGAATTTTTCACGTCCGGGACGCATGATCAATCCAGGCAATCGCCAATCTGTGTACTGTAGCAATCGGCCTGTGAGCAACAGTCGGCTGTCAGGATCAATGCTGAGTCGACGATTCAAAATATACTCATTGGTTTCGTAGCACATTTCTTCTTCATACAAGCGTTGACTAGCTTGATATTGCGCAGGTTCTAGTGCCGAGATCTGTTCACGCACATTGGCTTTGAGGTCATCCAAGGCAGTTTGCGCATGTTGGAACTCACGAGCAATGGCATTGATCTTTTCAGCAAACGCACTGCCATACTCATCAACTTGCACAGCATGATTTGCTACCACATGACCAATTTCATGAAATTTTTTCACAGCCGTATGATAGTCAGGAGCAAGTTCGTTGCTTTCCAACAAGTTCAAGTATCCAACCAGTTCGCTGAGTTTCATTCAAAAGAAAATAAAGAAGTAAATGTGTTTTCTGTGTTGGTGGCCGCTGCCAAGTCCCAATCCAACACGCCCAACAAGTTGTCGATCTTTTGATCTACCACAGTGGCTTCCATCTCTGTGTCATCAAAAGGCAAGTCTTTGAACCATTGCGGCAGATGCATTTCGTCTGTGGGATAGCCAATGCTGGTCCAGCCCAAGGCATTGCTCTTGAGTTTGCACACAATGGTCTTCATACCATCAACGATCTGCATTGAATAATTGTCCGAGTTCATTCTTCGCAAGTTGTTCCAGTTTAGTGCCGCACGTACATGCCCAGGCATGTTGGCTTTGCCCAGGCGTTCTTCTTCCTTGCCGTACTTGGTCAAGTTGTTCACACGCTTGGGTGAGCCTTTTTCCCAGCCTGGTCGCTCTTTGAATTCATACTTGAACTCACGCACACGTTCAATGATCGCATCACGTTCAGCACCAGACAGCACTTTATTTAGAATTTCCAACAAGAAGTCTTGAATAACTTTGGGTGTGTCTGATCGTTTCAAGTCTAGTCCAGTGGCCTTGGTTTTGCCAATTGCTCCATTCACATCCAGACGTTTGTTTTCAATGTCAATGGCGTTGACAGCATAGCGTTTCTTGGTGATAAACAAGCCACGGTCTGCCACTGTTTCACGTCCGGCCTTGATCAACTCGCCCATGTCTCTGGGGCAGTGGAAAGCACGTTCCATGAACGCCGGGAATGAATCATTCACTTGGTCAGCAATCGAATCGTATAACTGAATACAGATTTCCTTTGACCACTCCATGCGCCCTTCGGCAACTTCTTGTTTGAGCACTGGCCATGCTGAGAAATAGCACGAGTCTGTGTCACCATAGATCACCGCTTTACCAACATGATCATACTCGCCAGTGATACATTCATTTAGATATGCATCCATGTGTTTGGCAATGGCGCGACCAGTCAGCGTTGTACTCTGTCCAATGCGCTTGTCAAAGAATCTACAACCAGGATTCAAAATAGCACCATACAAACTGTTCAAGTTAATCTTCTTGACCAACTGTCGTTTGTCCCAGAAAGCAATCTCTTTGGCATCCTTGGCCTCTTTCTTTTTGGCCTGCATTTCTTTGCGTTCTGCATACCAGCGTTCCAGCAAGCCAGGAATAACACCTTTCTTCTCATAGGTGAATATGGTGCCATTTGCACTCAAGATCCAAGGCTGGTTTGAATCAAACAACATGTACCAAATCTCAGCACCTGAGTGTACAGTCTCTTCACCTGACTGCCAGTCTATGGTGATTTCGGTGCCACGTTGCTGTTCCATCACTGCTGTGTATTCTAGACTAGCAAACACACCTTCCCATGCAGCCGCAAATGAATCACCTTTGGCCATTTTGTCTTTAATGTATCGGTCAGTCATCACGGGACGCAGTTGGCCTATAATGGTTTCTGGGCCCATGTTCAAGGCACGAATTGCTGAAGGGTATAGACTGTTGATGTCCACAGATCCAATCCACTCATGTAACCCTTTCTTGGGATATGCCACATACGCACCTGCAGCCTGTGTGTCTTCATCAGTGAGTCGTTGTTTGCGATTGGGCACAACCATGCCACGTTCGTGTGCTTCGTTGATGATGGCCTGCTCAGTCACAGCCACAGCACCCATTGTGGTGGCCAACAGCACTGTGTTGGCATGTGCCAGTTCGCTGGCCAGTTCCAAGAAGCGTAGTTTTTTGTCCAGTCTATCCAACAACAAGGTATCTTGCCGATTGTATTCAATAAAGGTCTTAAAGTGTTGGTTGTACAGTTGATCCAGTGTGCCTTCAAACTGTGTTTTACGTTCACCTAGTTCGTATTCGGCAATGGCATCTAGGCTATAACTATGGCGCTCTTCGTACGTGTACTTGCGATACAGTTGCATATAGTCCATATGCACACGGCCCACCAAGTCATAGGTTTCGTTTTCAGCACCAAATCGTTCAAACATGCGCTTCTTGGGAAACTGTCCCCACAAACAAAAACGTCTGGTGTCATCTTTGCTGAGCACTCGAGTTATACGGTTTATGGTGTAGGGTATGTCATAGCCTTCTGAGTTCCAACCGCTTAAGATGTCTGCATCATCAATGAGATCCAGGAATGTTTTCAACATCTCTGTTTCGTTGTCAAACAACAAGGTGTTTTCAAACTCCGCACAGATCTCACGAGCAGTCTCCTCACTCATGTGTCGTGGCGCCACCACCAGTGTGACCAGTTGCTCCAACCAATTCAGATATACCGATATGGCAGTGATGGGATTGAAAGGATCTTCCACAGGCGAGAATCCACGCACTGAATCAAATGCAACTTCAATGTCAAAGAATGCTGTGTGTAGTACAGGTGCGTCTTGGTCTTTGTAGTTTTCTTCAAAGCAACGAAATATGGGATTGATATCCGATTCGTAGATTTGTCGCCCGCTTTGTGCTCGGACTTCCTTGCGGAACTCTTTGTTGTTGCGTGTTGAAAATCTTGACACAGGTGTGCCGTAGATGCTTTGAAACTTGCCTCGGGGGTCGTCGTAGTAGAACACATAATTGGCAGGGTATTCCCTGTATTGTCTTTGGCCGTCTCGGCGTTCTACAACGTGAATGCGATCGTGCTCACGATCAAATAGTGCGTCAATATAACTCATTTGTCTCCGTTTGTGGCCGGTAAAGCCTTGCTACATGTTCGTGACGTGAACGACTCGTTGCTGTTGAAAGCAATATTTATAGCGTCTTGCCCACTGTTTCAAGAATTGTTTCCAACAGTTCTTGATCTTGTTTGGTCTTGCCAAACTCGGCCTTGTGTGCCACGCGGATGGCTTTTTTCAACACAGCCGGTTTGATTTCTAATTCTTCTGCAATGGCCTTGATGGTGTCTGTGAGGCCACCTTGTAAGGTATCAATTTCATGCATGACCTGCATGCCTTCGTTGATGATCTGGGTGAGTTTGATCTTTTGTTCGCCGTTGAATGTTTTGGTATCCATGTGTACTCCTAAAATACTAGTATAACACAGATTTTGGTGTTGTCAAGGAAAATTTGCTCACTTCAAGCATCACGGTAGCGAATCGCTTTGCCTGCCCAGCAGCCGGGCCACACGGTCCTAAGGTAGGTGTGATCGGTTATCTGGCAGGTTTGATGCCAGCCAGATGTCTTATACGGTTCACGCTTTCGTTGATTCCTGTTGTGCTGTCGGCAGCATGTTGGGCCAGTTCGTCATCACTGGAGCCAACGTAATTTTTGCCCACTGTGGAACCTGATGCACCACCAAACCCAACTCCTTTGACCTGTTGTTTGGCCTGTCCGGTCATGTTGTTTGTGGCAGTTTTGGTTGTGGTACCGGCCAACTGACCTGCGCCAATGTTGGGCCCAACAGTTCGTGCGCCCAGCGTTGCTGTGCCTAAGTTGACTTGTTGGTCAGTTTGTTTTGTGTAGCCACCAGGTGTCTTGGTCTGTGACACAGACAACGGACCTTGATTGAAATTTGTGGTCACATCGCCAGTGTCTGAATCTGTGACTTGGCTCACACCGCCAAAGTCCATTTCGTCCAGTTCTGCACCGCGGATCATGCGTTGTATTTGTTTGAGTTTGTGGTAGTTGTGTTCAGCATCGCGGCCAGCATAGTAAGCGTTGCCTTCAGCACGATCATAATATGGGTCACGTCGCAGTTCGGCTTTGCGCACCAGTTCGTCAATGTCAGGATACTTGTCTGCTAGGTCTCGGCGTTGTTTGTCCTGGTCCACAGGTGGTGCGGTATATGGTCGGCGTCTAGCATCAGCACGTGCCAGACCTTTGGTTCTGTTGGCAATGGTTCGATCAGCTGCCGCAACCGTTGCAGGATCGTCACGGCCGAAGAATTTGTCTGCCTGCGCCATGGCTTTGTCCACAGTGGCTTTTTCACGATATTTGCCCAGGCTCACTTCGTCCATTCGTTTTTCTTGTTTGCCATATCCGGGGTCTTTGTATTTTGCTATTGCAGATGGAATACTCTTATCAACCAAGCGTTTGGCTTTTTTAAAGTTGGTGCGTGATAGTCCAGTGTCGCCTTTGATTCTTTCAGGTTGTTGTCTAACCCAACTGGCCACAGTCTTTTTGTCTAACTCGTCCAGTTGATCTTGGCTTTCTTCATAGTTCTTTTGTACTTCAGCGTTGCCTTGCGCATCAATGTAGTTAGAGCCTGAATAATTTTTTCCTGTTTTGGGATCAGTGTGGTCCCACTTGGCCAATGATTTTTGTTGCCCAGTTGCGGGATTTTTAGCAATGGCTGTGCTGGTATATGTTTGATTTGATTTATTTCCATCGTCGGTTGAATGCGAGTTTTGATAATTGCTAACAACGTCAAAACCGTCATCTTCCGCCACACCTTTTTTATATCTGATTGATTCAGATTTGGCTGCACCAAGACCCTGACTTTCTCGATCTTTTATATCCAACTGTTTAATTCTGTCCACAAAATCTCTTGCTTCTTGCTCTGAATCAAAATCGTATTCTTTGCCCTCAGGTCCTTGTACCGTGTGCCTAAAACCCGGAGAAGCAGGCCCGGCCAAATCTGGCTGCATCATTTGTTGTTCTATTTCATCCCTAGTCAGGGGCGGTGGAAGTGCTGTGTTTCGAAACACATCAGTAATACCACTGGGATTTACACCAATTTTACCACTTCTCGGGTCAAAAACATAAGGGCTGTCATCTTGAGCCGCTGGAGTTTTGGCCAGGGGTGGTGTTAATGACCGAGTCGCAGCCGCGTCTGGCGGCAAACTGTAATACTGTGGTTGGGGATTATTTAATTTGGCGGATGTTGATTTTACACCTGAATTTTTTGCAATAGAAGATAAGTTGTCACCTGATTTAACTTCATATCGGGATCCATCTGGCATTTTCAACACGGTGCCCTTTTTGATCAAGTTAGGATTGTTACCAATTTTTTGTTTGTTGAGATTATAGATATCGCGCCAGCTTTCTGCTATATCTTGTGTTTCTTCCACCATGGCTTCTGCTATTGCAGTTTTTTTGTTGTTAAATAAATCGTTGATGATCATGATTATCGTTCTTCTATGTAATCTTGACTGAGGTCTTGCTCAGGCTGTTGTTGACGCTTACGTGCTTGGTATAACTTCACTGCCATGCCAGCATCGTCTAGACTTCGAAAGCGACTGGGCAAAGCACGTTCACCATGACGCAGTTCATAACCTTGGTGATCATCACCCCAGCATTCCAATGCCATGCCATCTGCCATTTCAAACGTGGCAGCAGGTGTGTCGGGTGTTGCGGCAGAGGTGGCCGGTGGTGTAGTAGTAGCCGGTGGTGAGGCTGGTTTGCCTCCAACAGTGGCTGGAGAATAGTCAGCGGCTGTTTTACGATCAACAACATTAGATTTCAACGTGGTATCGGGCATGTTGTTTGGATTGACCACAGATTTGGCCATTCCTTGAATATTTGCTGCTGCCTTATTGGCATCAAACTTTTCTAATTCATCTGCATCAGCGGCATCAATAGTTTGTTGTGCTTGAACATATTGTTGTTGCTGCGCTGGGGACAATTTAGCGTATTCAGGATCTTTGGTCGGATCTTGACCTTTAAATTGCCTCACATCGGCAGCAACACCTTTGACCAGTTGAGGGGTAAATTGCTTAATGGCATTACCAGCGGCTTGTGCCTGCTGATTAGCAGTTGGCTGGGCTGGGGCACCAGACGAGCCAGAGAAATCAAGTTCGTCTAATTCTTCTTTACCAAATGCAAGTCTACGAATTGCTTTTAATTCATCTTCTTCCATTGGATCAACAATTTTATCATCGGGTTGATATTTTGGATCATACCCTTGCATTGGTTCAATACTGTCATTGCCAGGATCTCCAGGGTTAGAAATTCCACCTGCTGTTTTTGGATCATATCCTTGCATTGGTTCAATACTGTCATTGCCAGGATCTCCCGGATTAGAAACTCCATCCTGGGCTGCTTCGCTCAAATCTAAATCACTGTGAGCAAACGCTATAGTATCACGACCATCTTCGTCCCCTATACGGTACACATACACACCTGCATCGTCATCACCAGATTCATCTGGACCAATTTCCCGGCCCATTGCAGCCAAGGTGTTCTGTGCCTTGGCCATTTGTTGTTCTGTGCCATTCCACCATTGTGCAGCCAGTTGGCGTAGGATTTCTTCTTCGTCAGGCTCACGGTCGTCTCCACCAACTGGTGCAAATTCTTCAATCTCTTCAGGCTGCCGCTTTTTCACAGCATCTTTGGCTTTGTCTTTTAAATCGCGATTTATGCTGACTTTCTTTTCCAGTCGATCCAAGTATTGTGTAAGGTCTTTCTTGACCTTGCTGATCATGTCTTCTTCGATCTCGGCCATGGCTTCTTCAAGTGCAGTTCGCTTGGGTTCTACTGAATCGCCAACCATGTATCCGTCCATGGGATGAGCAGGATCTGTTTTGTTGCCTAGTGCTCGAATACCGTGTGGTTTAAACAGCGCAGGCAGTTGCGGTACACCTTTTTGTTGCTTGTTTAGGCCATGTTTAACACTGGTAGGAGTCAACCGGCTTTCAACTGCCGTCAGACGTTGTAGTATGTCGCGAATGTCGTTGCTCATGCTCTATTGTCTTTCAAGAAACTTCTCAGCATCCATGCATGTTTCTGATGTGCATCAATGCGTTCTGCAATAAAGTTAGCAATGCCTTGTTGATTTTCTTGTTCAGCCGTGGCAAAATTCTCGTTGAGTAGTTCCAACAGCTGACCATTGTTGGCCAACAATTCTTCAATCATGAGTCGGGCACGTGGAATCTTTGTTTGTCCTTGAATGATGCTGAGTTCAGCAAAGCGTTCAAAACTGCCTGGTGAGTAATCGCCCATGGCACGAATGTATTCGGCAGTTTTATCTATGCTGCCGTTGTAGACTTCTTCGTACAAGTTGCCAAAAAACTCGTGCAGTTGTGCAAAATCAGGGCCTTCCACATTCCAGTGAAACAACTGGGCCTTAATACTGAAAGCATATTCAGTTGCTAATAGAGTTTTTAAACTGTCCGCGAGCATCATTATTCCTCTTGTATTCTTTAGGTGTATTCGGTGTTGGATCCGAATCTGTTACATATTTACCTGACAGCAAGGAACCTCCAGATCTTGACACCATGCCCATGGGCATGCTCACTGGTGCTATGCCGCCTGCACTGCTGGCGCCTGCTGACGCTGATTCTACAATTTCACGTACTTGCATCTGATATCTCCAAACTTGGTTGACCTTGATACTCTATTATTCTTCCTGGACCTACTACTACTCTGTGATTGCGCACCTTGATACGTCCGTTGACTTCGTCCACAGTTTCAAAACGAATGGGATATATGCCAGGCCCAGCTTGTATTTGAAAATTCTCTTCAAGATAACAGTTTTCCCAAATCCAAGTGCGTTCGGCAAACAGTTCATTGTTCACATAGGCACGGTAACGCAAAGGATGGCCATGCACCTTGGCTGTGACATCGCATTCAACTCGGACAAAATGTGTTTGCATATTGTATTTAGCAAAATAGCAGCCTATAAATATCCCATGCTAAAGTTAGATCAAATACGCCAGGTGCATGTGGAACTCACTACCCGGTGCAATGCCCGTTGTCCCATGTGTATGCGCAACTATCGTGGCCTGGACTATAACTCTGGTTACCCTGACGTGGAATTAAATCTGAATCAGTTTCAACATATCATAAACCCCATAATCACTCAATTAAAAAGAGTGAACTTCAATGGCAACCTTGGCGATTTTGCCAGTGCTCGTGATGCTGTGGAAATAGTTGAATACCTTGTAGCGCACCGCATCGCAGTAAACATCAATACCAATGGTAGCTTACGCAATCAAGACTGGTGGCGCAGATTGGCATTGCCTGGGGTCACTGTGGGATTTGCATTAGATGGATTAGAAGATACACACGCACTGTACAGGCAAGACACTGACTGGAACAAAATCACAACCAACGCCCAGGCATTTATTTCAGCAGGAGGGCATGCTGTGTGGCGTTTTATTCCTTTTGATCACAACAGACATCAAGAACAACAATGTCGTCAACTGGCACAACACATGGGATTTGTTAAATTTGAAAACATCTATGATGGTAGAGATTCTGGCCCAGTATTCACCAGGTCAGGAGAATACAGTCATAGGATTGGCACAGACCCCAGCAATCATACGCCGCACATCACGGACTTGTTGCAAAGTCACGTCACATGGTTTGACCCTCGCACTGTACAAAGTCATAAAGACACACCTGACTTAAACCTGCGGTGTCAGCACAAGATCAAACAAGAAATATACATAGCCGCAGATGGATCAGTGTATCCTTGTTGCTACCTAGGGTTTTATCCTGACACTATGAATCACGCTGGCAACTCACAAACAAAAGAATTGGTCAAAGAAAACAACGCACTTAAATATGATTTGGCACACTGCTTGTCTTGGTTTGAATCTGTGGAACAAACCTGGGCAAAAGACAGCATTGCAGATGGCAGGCTGTATCAATGTGTCAACAGTTGCGCAATCACTTAAGGAAAATATGACTTCAGCAAGAATTTTATACCTAGCACGATATCGTGTGCCGCATGCCATCATGAGCCTGCAACCCGAGTTTGCCAACAATCTCATTGGCATTGATCGAACTTGTATTGCCAGCCCTGTACCCCAAGAAGAACTGTGGCCTGTGTTTGAAAAGTACGGCATTGAAACATCAAAGCTGGACTACGCACCTGATAGTGAAATCTACAGACTTTATCCCGAAGTCAACAACTGGGTGTTTGATGGTGACTACAGAACCTACTGGCTGCGCCAACAGGCCATCAAGTTTGCGTTCTTGGACTATCTCAACTACGACTTGATGATCATGCACGACTGCGATTGCTTGTTGATCAAGCCTTACGAACCTATCAAAGATGGTGTGTTGAATTTCCAAGTGCTGGAGAATGAACGCCACAGCTGGGGCTACTACGAAAGCATCAAGAACGGCCTGGGCTTTGATCGACTAACACCACACTGCTTTATTAGTGAAAACGTACCTGTGCTAAAACAAGACTTCAACGACCTTGTGAAGTTCCTGGAAGAAAGGCATCAAAAGAAATGGCTGGATGCCATGATTGATTCATGCCCACCGGAGCCCACTGTTCCGCCCTGGGGTAATGGTGAACTCATACGCTGGTTTTCAGAATACGAATTCATTGGCAATTGGACCATGAGCCGCAGACCCATCACTCAGGAGTTTCAACGCAGATATCACTATGATGACATGGAAAAGATTGGCGACTTTGACCCCGACTATCACACTGCTGTGTGTGATGCTGTGCCTGACTTGCGATTCAGTTTGCAAATGGACTGGGATAAACAAGAAGTTGTGAAATTTGATTACTATATGGACAAAATACGTGAAACTCTTGCACGCCAGTCTTAAAGTATTTTCTCCAGGCTACCAAGCCACTGAATGGGGATTTGGTTACGATCAAATTGTAGACATAGACACAGCATTGGCACAACCGCACCGGATAGCAGTGATGCCTGTGTTTTACAGCCTGCCCAACAAACACGAATACAATACAGAATACATGCAGTTGCCGTTGCACCAATTTGATCTAGTGCTGTTCACGGACATTGAGTGGCACAGCAAAAAAGAGTTGATTGAGTGGATTGAAACCACAGGCATAGAAAACTGGTTGTTGCACACAGCAGGTGTGTGGTTGGATGAACCTGCTCATCCCCGAGTAATTTACAGACCAGCCTGGAGTTTTAACTTGTTGCGCTGGAATCAATCACGTGAAGATTTTCCTGTGCAACGTCCCTACGCATTTGAATGTTTGTTGGGCGCCCGCAGAGAACACAGAGACTTTGTGATGCTGAACATGCAAAAATCAAACTTGTTGGAACGTGGGCTTGTGACCTACAGAGACTTATTTGTGGGACACTGGATTGACCAAACACCCGAGCGTGTGGCCAAGTTGTTTAAAGGCATTGAACTACAGTATCCTTATGTGAGCTCAAATCTTAACCCAGACTGGGAAGTCAAAAAAGACATGGACAACTCTGTGAGTGGTCTAGTTCCTTGGGAAATTTACAATCGCTCTTGGTTTAGTGTGGTATGTGAAACCCTGGGCAAGGATCGTATTTTTCTGTCAGCTGAAAAAACTGCCAAGTGTTTTCAGGCTCGTAGACTGTTTGTGGTGTTTGCTATACAGGGTTTCTTGCAACAATACCGGGACTGGGGATTTGAAACATTTGGCGATGTCATTGACGAAAGTTATGACACTGCGGCAGATGATGTAGTTCGTTGGAGTGGTGCATTTGAACAAGTTGAATGGTTATGCAATCAAGACTTGCCACTACTGTTGCAAAAATTACGGCCTCAATTGGATCACAATCACAATAGGCTGTATGAATTTGAACGAGAAAAAACTCAAGAATTACAACAGTTTGTGGTTGATCATTTGAAGTGATCTAGCCAAGTTTGATAGAAATTTTCTGCAATGATGGCCTGTCCTGCAGGACTTGAATGATAGCCGGGATCTTCTCCGCTAAATGGATTGTTGCCGCATATGGCCTGTGGTGACCGTGCAGGATCTAAATTGATATAGTGATCGGGAATCAATGAGGGAAATGCCGCACGCCATTGATTACTGTGGTTGGGATCAAATGGCCACAACAGATTGGGACACACGATGAATTTAATGCCATCCAAGTACATTATTGTGATACCATCTCGCATGATCCACTCGTCGCACTGCTTTTTCCAAGCATTGTCGTATATGCTGTCAATCCAATGACGCACACCTGTTTGTGCTTGTCGGGTAATGCGGCCCATTCTGTAAGGATGATCAAAGTTTTCTGCTAGTGTAAAAATAGTTTCGCAAATCATGTTTGATGGTTCGGTGCCATAGTTGACATTGCGAATGCCATCTTCTCTGCGATAGCCATTGCCCAAGGCTCTGTTCTGCAAGTGTTGTTCTAGTGGAGGATTCTCTCCCGAACTGGGTTTTTGATTCCAATCGTAAGGTACTGACTTGGCGGGTATTTCCATTCTATCCCAAAATGTAGGAGTAATCACCGCAAAATCTGGACGCTGCCTACGTATCTCATCTATCTGTATACGTATGCCACCATTGCTACAACCCTGACGTGCTAGATTGACCAGGTCCCAGCCTAGCCGTTGTGCTAACACTTCACTCCAACTTGTCCCGGGCAATGACTTGCTGACCGCTGAAAAACTACAACCTGCTACCATTAATTTCATATGGGTTCCTTGTAACTGTTTCGATGTTGTATGGTGTGAAATCCAGCAATGATATTGGCATGCCGGGGTAATTCATCAAGACTATACGCACTGTCAGGCACAGTATATGTTGTGCCTTTGCCCGGTGGCGCAAATGTAACCAAGTGCGGATGTTGTTGCACTGACCGATGTACCAACGCATGATGTATGTGTCCATAGTCTCCTGACTCGTCATGTGTCAATACCAAGTCAAAATTCTTTGCCAATGCCCAACAGGCTTGTTCAGCACGTTCTTGTGCCCATCTAGTGAAGTGTTTTAGTTCATTGTCGTGCCAGTGATCTTCAAAGCCCAGGAACACACAAGGTACACCACGACGCTGCCAAAACGCAGCAAGTTCTGCACCACGTGGATCCGTCTCAATGTATGTCAAGTATCCAATGGTCCAGTCATGCTCTGGGTGATTGTAAATATAACTATACGCAAATATCACACAGTCATCAGGGTGGGCCACAAGACACAAGGCTTTCATAGGTCCACTGCTGCCTCTATGCCACGACGAATTAGTAAGTCTCGATACTCTTGACGCTGTGGCGCGGTCAGTTTGCTCCAGGCACCTCTATGCACACTCACAGTGAGCGTGTGTTGGCGATTCATTTGACTTATTTTAGACAACCATTGATCAGTTTCATCGTGGCTGACATTGACCACGTGCCCAAGTTTGTTTTGTTCATCGTACAGCACAGACAA
>Ga0209296_1001686_pt1 | contig 16527 bp, 13 predicted proteins | sample S_130206_EF_Meta_FD_187319 | JGI IMG/M metagenome (GOLD analysis project Ga0209296, IMG submission 187319) | Freshwater microbial communities from Lake Simoncouche, Canada to study carbon cycling - S_130206_EF_MetaG (SPAdes) (version 2) | ecosystem: Environmental > Aquatic > Freshwater > Lake ...
GGGATCGCTGGTTGCTGATGCCCGCGGCGGCGATCGACGAGCCTTTGATGCATTAGTCCGCCGCACTTGGGTGGGCACGTATTCGCTTGCGCTTCGGCTTACAGGCAACGAAGACGATGCACGCGATGTTTGCCAAGAGGCATATCTGCGCGCGTATCGCGGTCTTCGTCGGTTCCGTGGCGATGCACGCTTTACGACATGGCTTTATCGGATCACCGCGAATTGTGCGTCGACGCATCTAGGTCGTCGCGGTCGTCACCGCCATGAAGAACTCGACGATGACTTGGTTGTGAGGGATCTTTCGCCCGCAGTCGATCCAGTTGGTCGTGCCGAGTCTGCGCGTTTGCGCGAGGCAGTCCAGAACGCATTAGCGACGCTGCCGCCCCGCCTTCGGGCAGTGGTTGTCTTGCGTGACATTTACGACCTGTCGCATGAGGTCATCGCTGCCGAATTGGGAATCTCGGTGTCGGCGGCCAAAGTTCGATTGCATCGGGCCCGTCGTCGACTGCGTGACGATGTCTTTTTGCGATCTGAAGCCGAGGGGAGTGTGGATGACGATGTCGATGACCAAGCAGTGTGACCATTTGGCCGAAGTGTTGCCCGGCGTTCTTGACGATCAGAACCTGCTTTCGACTGAAGATGCCGCCCATTTGGGCCAGTGTCTGCGCTGCCAGGCCGAGCTGTCGCGGTATCGGCGACTTGAACGGACGCTTCGGGGTCTGCGGGATTTCGCCGTCTCGGTGCCCTCGGGACTCCTCGATGAACTCCTCGAGGGGCTCGATTCGGCCACTGAACGCCGGGAACGCCATCGCATCGCAGGCCGCCGAGCAGCCTCGCTGGTGGGGCTGGCGGCGGCCACGGCGGCCGGAGTCGGCGGTGTCCTGGTTCTGGCGACTCGGCGGCGCTCGGCCTGAACTTTCTCTCGGGCCCGAAATCCCGGTTCGCAACGGCTGGGGGAGGGGGCCTAGTCTCTCCCATTCGGACCTGCAGGGGTCTGGCCGAACGCGTCGGCTGGTACCCTCTCAAGCCCGGCGTAGTGCCCTAGGGCAGTAGCTCAATTGGTAGAGCACCGGTCTCCAACACCGACGGTTGGGGGTTCAAGTCCCTCCTGCCCTGCTCGAAAAGTCCGCGTCGCAGTTGACGCGAAACGTAATGGAAGCGTCTTTATGGCTCTCAATAGAGAACAAAAACGAATGCTGCAGCGTCAGGGCGAACTTGGCCCCGATGGCGAGCCCATTCGCGCCCGTCGAGGCTCCCAACAACGCGCGAAGGAACGCACTAGTCCGGTCGAGTTTGCTCGGGAAGTTCGTTCTGAATTGCGCAAGGTCGCGTGGCCCACTCGGTCCGAGACCATCAACTACTCCATAATCACCATCGTCACCCTCATCTTTTTCACTCTTTTGATCTTCGGTATCGATTGGGTGTTCTCCGAGGCCGTCCTGAAACTGTTCAACGCCTGATGACCATGAATGACGAATCCCTAAACCCAACCGATCTCGAAGATGCTGTTGCATCAGACGTGATTGTCGAAGAACTCGCAGAAGAGATCGACGTCATTGTCGACGAAGCTGGCGAGATCGAAGTGATCGACGCTGAGATCGATGTTGAAGTGATCGATACCGATGAACTGCTTGAGCAGGCGCGACCGCGTCCGCAAAGCCCGTTCGATCGTCCTGGTCGTTGGTATGTCGTGCACACGCAGTCGGGTTACGAGAAGAAGGTCAAGCAAAACCTCGAAGCCCGTACGCAGTCGATGAGCATGGAAGACAGTATTCACGAATGCGTCATTCCTATGGAAGACGTCGTCGAATTTAAAAACGGCAAGAAGCAGGTCGTCCAGAAGAAAGTTTTCCCTGGCTACCTTCTCGTTCGTTGCGATATGACCGACGACTCTTGGTACGTCATTCGCAATACGCCAGGCATCACCGGTTTCGTTGGCCAGGGCGCAAAGCCTTCTCCGCTGCCACGTCGTGATGTCGAAAACTTCCTCACTGTGAAGGAAGAAGGCGACGAAGTTTCCACGAAGCGAGGCAAGCCGCGTCTCGAATACGAAGAGGGCGAAACCGTTCGCGTCAAGGAAGGCCCGTTCGCCGATTTCTCAGGCGAAATTGTCGAGATCAACGAAGACCAGCTCAAAGTCAAGGTGCTGGTCAACATCTTTGGTCGGGAAACTCCGGTCGAACTTGAGTTCTCGCAGGTCGCGAAACTCTAGGAATCAACGGCGTTTGCCGAAGGAATTGTCAGAGACGGCACCCAGCCGTCAGAATCTCCCGCTGCCCGATGGGCGCTGGTAACGAAAGAAAAGAAGCGAGTCGCAATCATGGCCAAGAAGAAGGTTTCGGCCGTCGTGAAAATCCAGATCCCCGCAGGTGGAGCCAACCCGGCCCCGCCCGTAGGTACCGCGCTCGGCCCGCACGGCGTCGCGATCATGGATTTCTGCAAGGAATACAACGCCAAGACAGAGGCACAGAAGGGCACCATCGTGCCCGTCGAGATCACGATCTTCGAGGATCGCAGCTTCACCTTTATCCTCAAGACCCCGCCGACCTCGGTTCTCATCAAGCAGGCCGCCGGTCTGCCCAAGGGTTCACAAACTCCGTCCAAGGCTGTCGCCGGTTCCATCACCGACGCACAGGTCACCGAGATCGCTCAGGTCAAGATGCCTGATCTCAATGCCAATGATCTCGAGGCCGCTCGCCTCCAGGTTGCTGGTACCGCCCGTTCCATGGGCATCGAAATTCGTTAACTGCAGTACTGGTTCGCACCTGCGAACCCGCCATGTCGCGGACAACCTCGCCCGGCAGGTGAATCGCTTGCACCCACTGTGGTGCCCGACCCGAGGGAGCCGAAATGGCACAGCACGGTAAGAAGTACAACGCAGCAACCGCTTCCTATGACAGCGCCGCTCAGTTCGGCCTGACCGAAGCAATCACGAAGGTCAAGACAATGGCCCCGGCCAAGTTCGACGAGACCGTCGAACTTTCGGTTCGTCTTGGTGTTGATCCTCGTAAGGCCGACCAAATGGTTCGTGGCACTGTCGCCCTTCCCTCCGGTACCGGCACCGATGTTCGCATCGCCGTCTTCGCCGCCGGCGATGCTGCTCAAGCCGCTCGCGATGCTGGCGCTGAATTTGTGGGCACCGACGATCTGCTCGCGCAGGTCGAAGGCGGAATGATGGATTTCGATCTCGTCATCGCCACCCCCGATCTCATGCCTCAGGTTGGCAAGCTCGGCCGTCAGCTCGGCCCGCGTGGCCTTATGCCGAACCCCAAGACCGGCACAGTTACTCCCGACGTTGGCAAGGCCGTTGCCGACTTCAAGGGCGGCAAGGTCGAATACCGCACTGACCGTCAGGGCAATGTTCATGTCCCGATCGGCAAGGTTTCGTTTGAGATCCCCGCACTTGTCGCCAACCTCCGCGCTGTGCTCGAAGAGCTTGAGAAGGCAAAGCCTTCCTCCGCCAAGGGCCGTTATTTCAAGAAGGTCTCGCTGTCATCAACGATGGGCCCAGGCGTCAAGCTTGATTCCCAGCGGATGCTGGCTCTCGAAGAGGTCTGATCTTCTCGCTTTGCCGGTGGGCTGGCCTCTGGCTGAGGCCCACCACTACAGTTCGCAATCCGTTCCTTCGGGAACACCCATCTTGAGCCTGCTCATGATGGCAATTGAATCCGCTCGCCGCAGACATCCGGTGCCCTTCGGGGTGTAACAGGTTCCTCGGAACCCACCTGACGAGGTGAACCTCCCAATTTCGGGGCGTTCTCGCGCTAAGCGGCGGACGCCCCGTTGTGTTTTTCTCTAGGGAATCACCGACGTGGCAACCCGGTGTCAATGCATTCTTCGGAATGACTCGACACCAGCCCAGCGGTGATCCGGTGTTCAGCACTGGTGATCCGGAAGAGACACACCAGATGAGAGGAGGTGCGATGGAAAACCCGAGACCGGAAAAGGTGGCCGTGGTTGAGGAGGTGCGTAAGCGCTTTACCGATGCCGAAGCTGTCCTGCTCACCGAGTACCGCGGAATTGACGTCAGTGGATTGGCGGAACTTCGTACGGCACTTCGTGCAGCCGGTGGCGATTACAAGGTTTACAAGAACACGCTCGTTCGTCGTGCGACGAATGAACTTGGTCTTGACCTTGACGAACACCTGACTGGACCGACGGCCATCGCCTTCGTTCCCGCTGGCGGCACCGGAGACCCCGTTGCTGTCGCAAAGGCCCTGCGTGATTTTGCAAAGGGCAACCCAAACCTGGTGGTGAAGGGCGGTCTTCTCGGTGAGAAATTACTCACCGCGAAGGACGCCATGGCACTCGCCAACGTGGCACCCCGTGAGGAATTGCTGGCCCAATTGGCTGGACTCATTGCGGCCCCGATGGTGCAGTTCGCTGGACTTCTGCAGGCACTTCCTCGCGATTTTGCCTACGGACTTGCAGCACTCATCGAAAAGCAGGGCGGCGCGCCCGAGGTCATCGAGACCCCGGCCGACGAACCTGTTGTCGAAGAAGCCGCTGCACCTGAAGCCGAGGCAACCGCCGAAGCCGAGGCTCCTGCAGCCGAAGACACCACCGAAACACCCGAGGCCGTGGCTGATGCTGCCGCCGAATCCAACGACGCTGCCCCGGCCGATGCCGAGGGCGACACTCAGGAGAGCTGAACATGGCAACTAAGGAAGAAATCCTCGACGCGATCGCCGGTATGTCGGTCCTCGAACTCAGTGAACTACTCAAGGACTTCGAAGAGAAGTTCGGCGTTTCTGCAGCCGCTCCGGTGGCTGTTGCTGCAGCTCCGGCTGCAGGTGGCGGCGGCGAAGCCGCTGCTGAGAAGGACGAATTTGACGTCGTTCTCACCGGCGCTGGCGACAAGAAGATCCAGGTCATCAAAGAGGTCCGTGCCCTTACCAACCTTGGTCTCAAAGAAGCCAAGGACCTGGTCGACGGCGCTCCCCAGACCGTCCTCGAGCATGCCTCGAAGGAAGACGCAGAGAAGGCAAAGGCCGCCCTCGAGGGTGCCGGCGCCACTGTCGAACTGAAGTAATTCGGTTCAACACTCGCCAATTGGCTTGTGTGCTGGCCCGCCCTTCGGGGCGGGCCAGTGTCGTTTTCCGGGGGTCGAGGGCGGGTCGACAGTCGGTTTGGGGTGCGGGATGCTTGACCGCTGGAGGTGGGGGGTCTAGGTTTCCGCCCAATTCAAACGGGGTAGAAGTGGATGATCCCCCGAGTGAGCGCCTGAATCCGCCGATTGGCCGGGATTCCAGGGTTGCTCTTCCTCGCGTCCTGCCCCTAGGATCCTCAGTCCGCCCTGCCGCGTCTTGGGCCGCTTCGATTCGTCTCTGACGTTGCGTCGCGCCTGAGACGTCACTGTTTCGGTCCGGTTCGTTTCGGTTCGGTCCCTTCCAGTTCGGTACGTGCGTCACGCCATTCCTTCACCGAGGAGCTTTCCTTGTCTGCTCGTCCGACCGTACGTGACCGTTATTCGTTCGCGAATCTCGACGAAGTCCTTGAACTGCCTGATCTGATCGCGATCCAACGCGAATCATTCGAGTGGTTCCTTCACACTGGTCTTGCGGAAACATTCCGCGACATCAGTCCGATCAAGGACTTCACTGAAACCCTTCAGCTCGAACTTGAATTCGATCCTGAAGACGAAGACCTTCGTCCGCCGCCCAAGTTCACGGTGGAGGAGTGCAAAGAGAAGGACATGACCTTCTCTGCGCCGATCTTCGTGCGTGCGCGTTTCATGAACGCGTCAACCGGCGAAATCAAAGAACAAACCGTCTTCATGGGCGACTTCCCAATGATGACCGAAAAGGGCACGTTCGTTATTAACGGCACTGAGCGCGTTGTTGTTTCGCAGCTCGTCCGTTCGCCTGGTGTCATCTTCCAGCCTGGTGAGCGTTTCCGTCTTCGTAACTTGCAGAAGCATCAGCTTGTTACTGGCACCATCCACCCTTATCGCGGTGAGTGGATCGAATTCGACGTTGAACAGAAGCCGGGTAAGGACGTCACCGCTGGTGCACGTGTTGCTCGCAAGCGTCGTCTGAGCCTCTTTGTTCTTCTTCGTGCACTTGGTTACGACGAAGAAAACTTCCCGGGCTTCCTCGAGCGTTTCGTTCGTCACTTCGATTTCCTCGAAGGTCAGTGGGAAAAAGATCGCGAACTCGCGCCGACACAAGACGAAGCACTTGTCGAGATCTACAAGCGTGCACGTCCGGGCGAACCGCCGTCAGTTGAATCGGCAAAGGCTTACTTCCGCAACGCGTTCTTCGAGAACCGTCGTTACGACCTTTCCCGTGTTGGCCGTTACAAGCTCAACCGCAAGCTCGGACCAGAACTCGACAAGATCGAGAAACTGTTCAACATCAAGCTTGAGCGTCCCGAACTCGATCAGTCGGTGCTTACGCCGTCAGAAGTTCTTGCTGCAACTACGTACCTCCTGAACCTCGTGAACGCTGAGCCGGGTTACCGACTCGACGATCAGGACCATTTCGCCAACCGTCGTATTCGTTCTGTTGGTGAACTCATTCAGAACCAGGTTCGTATCGGTCTGTCACGTATGGAACGTGTTGTGCGTGAGCGCATGACGACCCAAGACGTCGAGGCCATCACGCCTCAGACCCTTATCAACATTCGTCCCGTCGTTGCGTCAATCAAGGAGTTCTTCGGAACTTCGCAGCTGTCGCAGTTCATGGATCAGGTCAACCCGCTTTCGGGCCTTACCCATCGTCGCCGTCTTTCAGCGCTCGGTCCGGGTGGTCTGTCACGTGAGCGCGCTGGCTTCGAAGTACGCGACGTCCACTTCAGCCATTACGGCCGTATGTGTCCGATCGAAACTCCTGAAGGCCCGAACATCGGTCTTATCGGTGCACTCGCAACCTACGCGCGCGTCAATGCGTTTGGTTTCATCGAGTCGCCATACCGCAAGGTTATTAATGGTCGCGTGACCGACGAAATCGTTTACCTCGCAGCTGATGAGGAAGAGGAATACGTCGTTGCGCAGGCCAACGCTCCACTTAATCCCGACGGCACATTTAGGGCCGATCGTGTTCTCGTGCGTCGTTCACCGCAGGCCGCCACGCTTGGCGAACTGAAACTCATGCTCGAACGCGACGTCTTCTTCGGTGCCACCACCGAAATCTCCAACGTCGCTCCGGCTGAAGTTCAACTCATGGACGTTTCACCGAAGCAGATCGTTTCGGTCGCAACTGCACTCATTCCTTTCCTCGAGCACGACGATGCAAACCGAGCGCTCATGGGCGCCAACATGCAGCGTCAGGCCGTTCCGTTGCTTCGTGCAGAAGCTCCGTACATCGGTACCGGCATCGAATCACGTGCCGCTCGCGATGCTGCCGACATGATCATGGCGGAAGAGGACGGAACGATTACTGAGGTCGATGGCAACGCCATCACTGTTCAGTACAAGAACTTGGGACGCACGGTTTACCGCCTCCTCAAGTTCGAACGTTCGAACCAAGACACCTGTATCAACCAGAAGCCGATTGTTGCCCAGGGTCAAGCAGTGAAGAAGGGCGACATTCTCGCTCACGGTCCTTCCACCGATAACGGCGAACTTGCCCTCGGCAAGAACCTCGTCGTGGCATTCATGCCATGGGAGGGCTACAACTTCGAAGACGCCATCATTCTTTCCGAGCGCCTTGTAAAGGACGACGTTCTTACGTCGATCCATATCAAGGAACACGAAATCGATGCGCGTGACACGAAGCTCGGTGCGGAAGAAATCACTCGTGATATCCCGAACCTTTCCGATGAAATTCTTGCTGATCTTGATGAGCGTGGAATCATCCGTGTCGGTGCTGAAGTTTCAGCTGGCGATGTTCTTGTCGGCAAGGTCACCCCGAAGGGTGAAACGGAACTCACTCCAGAAGAGCGTCTTCTTCGTGCAATCTTCGGTGAGAAGGCTCGTGAAGTTCGCGACACCTCGCTCAAGGTTCCTCACGGCGAAAAGGGCAAGGTCATCGACGTCAAGGTGTTCAGCCGCGACGATGGTCATGAACTTCCGCCTGGCGTCAACCAACTCGTGCGCGTGTATGTCGCACAGAAGCGCAAGATCAGCGTGGGCGACAAGCTCGCCGGTCGTCACGGCAACAAGGGTGTTATCTCCAAGATCCTTCCGATCGAAGACATGCCCTTCATGGCTGACGGCACCTCGGTTGACATCATCCTGAATCCGCTTGGTGTTCCTTCCCGAATGAATGTCGGCCAGGTTCTCGAAGCGCACCTTGGTTATGCGGCTCGTTACGGCTGGAGCCTCGACGGCGAATCTGTCGGTCAGGAACCCATCCGCGGCACCGAGAAGAAGACCCGTCCGGTCACTCCGCCGGCAACACTCATTGCAACCCCCGTCTTCGACGGTGCGCATTGGGACGAAATCGAAGGTGCGGGTAAGCACCCGACCATCAAGCGGATCTTCCAGAATCTTGAGCCTGAAGCCACCGATCCTCGCTACGGCGATAACGGTCGGATGATGCAAGACGACGGCAAGATCACGCTCTACAACGGTCGCACCGGCGAGGTGTACGACAATCCAATCACCGTTGGCATCGTGTACATCCTCAAGCTTGCCCATTTGGTCGACGACAAGATTCACGCTCGTTCAACTGGTCCGTACTCCATGATCACCCAGCAGCCGCTGGGCGGTAAGGCGCAGTTCGGTGGCCAGCGATTCGGTGAAATGGAAGTGTGGGCACTCGAGGCGTATGGCGCTGCGTACTGCTTGCAAGAACTTCTCACCATCAAGTCCGATGACGTTCTTGGCCGCGTGAAGGTCTACGAGGCCATCGTCAAGGGCGAAAACATTCCTGAGCCGGGTATCCCCGAGAGCTTCAAGGTTCTCATCAAGGAAATGCAGGCACTTTGTCTCAACGTCGAGGTGCTCAACACCTCAGGCGCCGAGATCGAAATGCGTGAACTCGACGAAGACATCTTCCGTACCGCCGAAGAACTTGGCATCGATCTCTCACGCCCGGAACGCGGTAGTGACGAAGAAGATGCTCGCCGCCAGGCAGAGAGGGGCTGAAGTCATGGCAATGCTTGACGTCAACACATTTGATCAACTTCGTATCGGTCTTGCCACCGCGGATTCAATCCGTACGTGGTCGAACGGCGAAGTCAAGAAGCCAGAAACCATCAACTACCGCACGCTCAAGCCCGAGAAAGACGGCTTGTTCTGCGAAAAGATTTTCGGTCCCCAAAAGGACTGGGAGTGCTACTGCGGTAAGTACAAGCGTGTCCGCTTTAAGGGCATCATCTGTGAACGTTGTGGCGTCGAAGTCACCCGCTCGAAGGTTCGCCGCGAGCGCATGGGTCATATCGAACTCGCTGCACCTGTGGTTCACATTTGGTATCTCCGTGGCACTCGTTCATGGCTTGCGTACCTCCTCATGGGCACGGAAGCTCGTGAAGAGATCAAGGCCAAGCAGCTTGAAAAGGTCATCTACTTCGCCGCCAACCTTGTTACCTGGGTTGACGACGAGCGTCGTCATTCCGATCTCGAGGCACTCGAGCAGGACATGCTGGCCGAGAAGGACCTCATCGAAAAGGACCTTCGTCTCGAACTCGACAAGCGTCATAAGGATCTCGAAGACGAGGTCAAGACCCTTGAAAAGGAAGGCGCAAAAGACGCCGACATCAAGGCTCGTCAGCGCGCTGCCGACAAGGACCTTCAGTCCATCCGTGAGCGTTACGACATGGAACGCGATCTCGTCGAGCGCGCGTTCGATGAGTTCAAGACCCTCTTTGCTCGCAAGATCATCGAAGACGAAATGCTTTGGCGTGAACTCGAAGATCGCTACGGCGAGTACTTCGAAGGCGGCATGGGTGCAGAAGCCATTGCCAACCTGATCCAGCGCATCGACCTCGATGCCGATGAGATCCGTTTGCGTGAGCAGATCGATCCCGCCGAAGGCGAAAAGCCGCTTTCAGCGCAGCGTAAGCAAAAGGCAATCAAGCGCCTCAAGATCGTCACTGCATTCAATCGTCGTGACGAGAACGGGCGTCGCATTAACGACCCACGCGCAATGATCCTCGACGTCGTCCCGGTTATTCCGCCGGAACTTCGCCCGATGGTGCAGCTCGATGGTGGCCGTTTCGCAACCTCCGATCTCAACGACCTTTACCGTCGTGTGATCAACCGGAACAATCGTCTGAAGCGTCTTCTCGACCTCGGTGCTCCCGAGATCATCGTGAACAACGAAAAGCGCATGCTTCAAGAAGCAGTCGACGCATTGTTCGACAACGGTCGTCGTGGCCGTCCCGTCACCGGTCCTGGCAATCGTCCGCTCAAGTCACTTTCCGACATGCTTAAGGGCAAGCAGGGCCGATTCCGTCAGAATCTTCTTGGTAAGCGCGTTGACTACTCCGGCCGTTCGGTCATCGTGTGTGGTCCGACACTCAAGTTGCATCAGTGCGGTTTGCCGAAGCTCATGGCACTCGAACTGTTCAAGCCCTTCGTCATGAAGAAGCTTGTCGATGCTGAGCTTGCACAGAACATCAAGTCGGCAAAGCGCATGGTTGAGCGTCGTCGCCCGCAGGTGTGGGACGTGCTTGAAGATGTCATCAAGGAACACCCTGTGTTGCTGAACCGTGCACCAACGTTGCATCGTCTTGGCATCCAGGCCTTCGAACCAGTCCTTGTTGAAGGCAAAGCCATTCAGATCCATCCGCTCGTCTGCGCAGCATTCAATGCTGACTTCGACGGCGATCAGATGGCCGTCCATCTTCCACTGTCAGCAGAAGCACAGGCAGAGGCCCGCGTGCTTATGCTGTCGGCGAACAACATTCTCTCGCCGGCCGATGGTCGTTCACTCGTCACCCCGACACAGGACATGATCATCGGTGCGTACTACCTGACTGAAGAAGTCAACGGTGGTCCGGGCGAGGGTCGCGTGTTCCGCAATCTCGAAGAGATCGAGCGTGCGTACGAAGCTCACGACATCAGCCTTCACTCACTGATTGAGTATCGCCATCCCGACCATGTTGTTGGTGAAGCCGATGGTCGCAAGACCTATCGCACCACGACCGCCGGTCGAATCTTCTTTAACACGACGCTCCCAGCGAGCTTCGAGTTCCAGAATGCTCGTATCGATAAGCGGGCAATGGGTCGCATTGTCGACGAACTTGCTCACGACTTCGACAAGGCCGATGTGGCCTCAAGTCTCGACCGCATCAAGGACCTTTGCTACCGCTACGCGACCAAGTCTGGTCTCACTATCTCGATCGAGGATGTCAAGACTCCTCCGGTCAAGAAGGAGATTCTCGACCGTCACGAAAAGGAAGCCGAGAAGGTCGAGACCCAGTTCCGTCGCGGCATCATCACCGATGGTGAGCGTCGTCAAAAGGAAGTTGAGATCTGGACCACAGCAACCGACGAAGTTCGTGTTGCGATGGAAGCCAGCCTCAAGGAAGACAAGTTCAACCCGATCGACATGATGGTTGGTTCGGGTGCACGCGGAAACATGATGCAGGTTCGTCAGATCGCCGGTATGCGCGGTCTTGTTGCGAACCCTCGTGGCGACATGATTCCCCGTCCGATCAAGTCGAACTTCCGTGAAGGCCTCACAATGCTTGAGTACTTCATCTCGACTCCAGGTGCTCGTAAGGGTCTGGTCGATACCGCACTTCGTACTGCTGACTCTGGTTACCTCACGCGTCGACTTGTCGACGTGGCGCAGGAACTCATCATCAACGATGAGGATCCCTTCGAATCAGGTGGTCCGGTCCGCGGCATTTGGATCGAAGACATCGAGGCCGACCGTCCCGGTAAGCGTGCATGGCTCGAGACTCGTCTCTTCAGCCGCACCCTTGCTGACGACGTCACGCTTTCCGATGGCACGGTTCTCGCTCGTGGCACTGTCGTCGGCGACGACGAAGTTGCGCTTCTGCGTGACGACGCTGGGGTCACCCGAGTTCGTGTGCTTTCCCCGCTCACCGACGATTCCGATCTTGGTGTTTCGGCAGCGTGTTACGGACTATCGCTGGCAACGGGCAAGTTGATCGAAGTTGGCGAAGCCGTTGGCGTTATCGCTGCGCAGTCGATTGGTGAACCTGGCACTCAGCTCACCATGCGTACCTTCCACACCGGTGGTGTTGCTGGTACCGACCTCGCCGGCGGTCTGCCGCGCGTCGTCGAATTGTTCGAAGCTCGCAGCCCGAAGGGTAAAGCGACGCTTTCGCGCCTTACTGGTGTCGTGCGAATCGGTGAAGACGAAGGCAAGGGTCGTGTCATCACGGTTGTTGCTGACGACGGCACCGAAGAGGCCTACATCGTTTCGGGTCTCGCTCGTCTCGAGGTCACCGACGGACAGGAAATCGCTGCAGGCGATCCGATCGTCGACGGTCCTCGCGATCCCAAGGAACTCATCGAGATCAAGGGCGTTCAGGAAACACAGCAGTACCTCGTCACCGAGGTACAGAAGGTGTACCGCGATCAGGGCGTGCCGATTCACGATAAGCACATCGAACTGATCGTTCGTCAGATGACGCGCAAGATCACTGTGCAGGAAGCCGGCGAGTCCGATTTCCTTCCCGGCGAACGCGTCGACTCCAAGGTGTACCGCGATGCCAGCCGTGCACTCGTGATGGAAGGCAAAAAGCCCGCCGAGGGTCGCCCCGAAATCATGGGTATTACTAAGGCCTCGCTTGCTACCGATTCATGGTTGTCGGCTGCTTCGTTCCAGGAGACCACCCGAGTGCTCACTGAGGCTGCCATCGAGTCCCGTTCGGATTCGTTGCTCGGCCTCAAGGAAAACATCATCATCGGCAAGCTCATCCCTGCCGGTACCGGCATGGCGAAGTATCGCGATGTCTCTACCTCAGCGCCTGAGTATCAGCCGATGGAGTTCTGGTCATCAGGTGACGACGACGAAACCGGCGACCTTGCCGATCTCCTCGCCGAGCGCATGGCGGGCGATGTTGTTACGCCAGCACCGATTGATCTTGATGAAATGGCCGCATTGGCCGAAGCAGCAGCCGAAGCGGCCATGGCCGCCGAAATGGTTGCGGGCGCCGGCGATTTGGCCGAATCGGGCGAAGAACTTCCCGATGCACAGATCATTGAACTTCCGGTGAATGAGCCGTCGGAAACTGAGCAATCAGACGAAGAAAGCGGCGCTGCCGAAGAATCCCAGTAGTCCCGGTTTCGGGGGTTTGCCCGGATCGGGCTGACCCCCCTAACCTTGCCCTCCGCTCCGGGGCCGGTCCCCGTAGCGATATGAACGCCAGAAAGGTTCGTTGTGCCCACCATCCAGCAGTTGGTCCGTAAGGGCCGCCAGTCGAAGCCCGCGAAGGGCAAGACCCCGGCCCTCAAGGGCGCTCCGCAGCGACGGGGCGTGTGCACGCGCGTCTATACGACCACACCGAAGAAGCCGAACTCCGCACTCCGCAAGGTTGCACGTGTTCGTTTGTCTTCGGGCATGGAAGTCACTGCGTATATCCCCGGTGAAGGACACAACCTCCAGGAGCACAGCATCGTGCTTGTGCGCGGCGGTCGTGTGAAGGATCTTCCGGGTGTGCGTTACAAGATCATCCGCGGCACCCTTGACACATCGGGTGTGCGCGATCGCAAGCAAGCTCGTAGCCGCTACGGCGCCAAGAAGGACAGCTGATATGCCCCGTAAGGGTCCCGCCCCCCGCCGAGAACTTATGCCCGATCCGATTTACCGGTCGGTTGTCGTTACTCAGGTTGTTAACAAGGTCCTCCAGCGCGGCAAGCGCTCGACCGCCGAGCGCATCGTCTACGAAGCACTCACCATGATCGAAGCGAAGACCGGCACCGAGCCGATCTCAACGCTTAAGCGAGCAGTCGAGAACGTCAAGCCGCAGCTCGAAGTTCGTAGCCGTCGTGTTGGTGGCGCCACCTATCAGGTACCCGTCGAGGTTCGTCCTCGCCGTGCCAACACGCTCGCCATTCGCTGGATCGTCGGATACTCGCGTCAACGTCGCGAGCGCACGATGGCCGAGCGTCTTGCAAATGAACTGATGGATGCCGCCAACGGTGTTGGTGCGTCAATCAAGCGACGCGAAGATCTCTACAAGATGGCCGAATCCAACAAGGCGTTTGCCCACTACCGCTGGTAACCACCACGTTGGTTCGTACCGACGCCCCGCCTTGTGCGGGGCGCCGTCGCGAAACAAGCAGTTCCCCCCAATCCGTTCCTTTACAACTTCCACTGACCGCCAGTCACATGACAGGACCTGACGATGGCTTCACGCCCGCATCCTCTTGAAAAGACCCGCAATATCGGCATCATGGCCCACATTGATGCGGGCAAGACCACCACGACCGAGCGGATTCTCTATTACACCGGTAAGAACTACAAGATCGGTGAAGTTCATGATGGTGGCGCCACCATGGACTGGATGGTCCAGGAACAAGAGCGCGGTATCACCATTACTTCTGCTGCGACCACGTGCTTCTGGGAAGACCATCGCATCAACATCATTGACACTCCGGGCCACGTCGACTTCACCGTCGAGGTTGAGCGCTCACTTCGCGTGCTCGATGGCGCCGTCGCAGTGTTCGACGGAGTTGCTGGTGTGGAACCGCAGACCGAAACGGTGTGGCGTCAGGCCAATAAGTACAACGTTCCGCGAATCTGTTTCGTCAACAAGATGGACCGTCTGGGCGCTGACTTCTACGCCGCTCTCGACTCCATTAAGGATCGTCTCGAAGCCAACACCGCGGTGTTGCAGCTTCCGATCGGGGCTGAAGGTAACTACAAGGGCGTTGTCGACCTTGTCACGATGGAAGCACTCGTGTGGCTCGATGAAGAACTAGGTGCCAACTGGGAGGTCCAAGAGATCCCCGCAGACATGAAGGACGACGCCGAGGCATATCGCGCGGACTTAATTGAAACTGTTGCCAGCGTCGACGAAGCCCTTCTTGAGAAGTTCATTGCGGAAGAGGAAATTTCCGTCGACGAACTTCGCACCGCTATTCGTAAGGCAACCATTGCGGGCGACATCATCCCCGTTCTGAATGGCACTGCGTTCAAGAACAAGGGCGTTCAGCCGTTGCTCGACGCTGTTGTTTGGTACTTGCCTTCGCCGGTTGATCTTCCGCCCGTTACTGGCACAAGCCTCAAGGGCGATCAGCAACTCGAGCGTCCACCGTCAGACGATGCGCCGTTCGCTGCACTTGCGTTCAAGATCATGACCGACCCCCACGTTGGCAAGCTGGTTTACTTCCGCGTGTACAGCGGCTCGCTCGAAAAGGGCGGACAGGTAATGAACGCCCGCACCACGTCGAAGGAGCGCATCGGTCGTCTCCTCGAAATGCATGCAAACGATCGTCAAGATCTCGACACTGCGTTTGCTGGCGACATCGTTGCTGGTATCGGATTCAAAAACACGAAGACTGGCGACACGTTGTGTGATCCGTCGGCACCTCTCGTACTTGAAGAGCTGATCTTTCCCGAACCCGTTATCCACGTCGCTGTTGAGCCCAAGACCAAAGCCGATCAGGACAAGATGTCCAAGGCCCTCTTCTCGCTCGCCGAAGAAGATCCGACCTTCCAGGTTCGTACCGACGAGGACACCGCGCAGACCGTCATCTCCGGAATGGGCGAATTGCATCTCGAGGTACTCGTCGACCGCATGCTCCGTGAGTTCAAGGTCGACGCGACCGTCGGTAAGCCACAGGTGGCCTACCGCGAAACAATTACGCAGACCATCGAGAACTCGACCTACACCCACAAGAAGCAGTCAGGTGGTTCGGGTCAGTACGCCGAAGTCACCATCACGCTTGAGAACACGGGCCCCGGTGGCGGCTACGAATTCCTCGACAAGATCAGCGGCGGCAAAATTCCGAAGGAATACATCCCGTCCGTCGACGCCGGTATTCGGCAGGCATTGTCATCTGGCGTTCTCGCCGGTTACCCGACCGTTGATGTGCGTGCCATCCTCACCGACGGCAAGTACCACGACGTTGACTCTTCGGAAATGGCCTTCAAGATCGCCGGAACCATGGCGTTCAAGGAAGCCGCCCGTAAAGCCAAGCCATGTCTTCTTGAGCCCATCATGAACGTCGAGGTTTCGACCCCTGACGACTACATGGGCGACGTTATGGGCGATCTTTCCAGCCGTCGAGGCAAGCTCGGAGGCATGGAACAGAAGGGGAACTCGCAGATCATCCGTGCGCAGGTACCCCTTTCGGAGATGTTCGGTTACGCTACCGACCTCCGTTCACGCACCCAGGGTCGAGCCACCTACACCATGCAGTTCGACTCCTATCAGCAAATGCCGTCGAACGTTCAGGAAGAAATCGTTACTCGCCTCCGCGGTGAGTGATCTTCCAACTCGATCGAAGTACCGCAGTACCGCAGTTCCTAAAGCAAGACCAGTAGTCGCACCTTTCCAACTCACAGAAATCGCCGCAGGGCACAACGACACAGGAGAAATCATGGCACGCGAGAAGTTTGAGCGGACCAAGCCCCACGCGAATGTGGGCACGATGGGTCATATCGATCATGGTAAGACCACGTTGACCGCGGCGATCACGAAGGTGTTGGCCGATGC
>Ga0209296_1001688_pt1 | contig 16505 bp, 29 predicted proteins | sample S_130206_EF_Meta_FD_187319 | JGI IMG/M metagenome (GOLD analysis project Ga0209296, IMG submission 187319) | Freshwater microbial communities from Lake Simoncouche, Canada to study carbon cycling - S_130206_EF_MetaG (SPAdes) (version 2) | ecosystem: Environmental > Aquatic > Freshwater > Lake ...
TGGATTGCCACCGACACCTTCACTTGTATGGTGGCAAACAACTACTGCTGCACCAGTCTCACGCGCCCACCATTTAAGTTCACGCATAAGGGTACGCAATCCACCCCACTCATCTTGTCCATCCATGGTTACATCAACTGCGTTGTCTAAGATAATCATCTTGACATCTTCACCCAAGCGTTCTCTTGATGCAAGGATTGCATCTTCAACATCCTTAAGCGTAGGTGCAGAATCAAATTCCCACATGATGTGGTCGGCAGGCTTTAACATCTGTGCTGCCCAATCTCTATCGGCTTCCATCAAAGGCTCAACATCTTGTTGTGCTTTGCCCGTTAACATAGCAAGCAAACGCAAACTCATAGTGTGTGAGTGTGTATCTGCTGATATGTACAAGGTGGGAACCAACGCATTTACTGCAAGAGATAATGCCAATGTAGATTTACCAGCCCCTGGAGGACCAGCAATCATGGACACTTCGCCATATCTAAACATGGCTTGCTGCTCTGCAAGAGAGCGCCACACGATAGGAACTGTGGCACCCCCTTGAGAGGCAGTCTTAATAGCGCGAGAAAGCAGGCGCACTGTTAAGCCTTAGCGTTGCATGCAGACTCTCTTGGCTGTGCGCACGCATAGAAGGATTTGTATGGCTTTCCAGCCTTACTGATTCCCGCAGGCACGAAGCGCATTGGTGCGCCGTGGTCACAGTTAGGTAATGCACCAGTTGCTGGTGCTGGAGCGATTGGTGCTGGTGCATAGTTATGTACTGGTGCAACGGGTGGTAATACTGATTGTGGATTAAGACCTGCTGCTTGCAAATTGGCAACTGCAACATTGGCTGCACTGCCTGCGTTTACTACTTGTTCTAGTGTCTGAATATCAGGGATGCGCAACTGCAATGCATCAATGTAGATGTCCAGTTCCTGCTCTGTCCAAGCACGGATGTTTAGAAGGGTACCTGCTGGGGTCTTGAGGTTAATCTGAAATGGTGCTTCGTTACTCATGTGATTCGCTTCCTGTTAGTTCGGGATATTTGTGTGAGTCCTTGCCGTTCACTGCATAGCATGCTGCATTTACTGAGCAGGTACCACACATGAAGCCTGGGTTTGGGATGAAGATGTTGTTTTCTACAGCCACTTTAAACCCTGCTACTTGCACGCCGAGGCGTTGTTCTGTGTAGTGAGACAAGTCAAAGAGGTCGGATAGTTCTCCCGTTCTTGCCATCCAGTACGCACCCTTACTTGGGCGGATACCAAATGTTTTCTCTACCAGTGTTGCGTAAGTACCCAACTGTGCGTGGGACTTAGGTTCCATCTTACTTGTCTTGATGTCAATGACAACAAGTTCACCATCAGGGCTAACCATGAGTCGGTCAAGAAACCCACGCATGTTTATGCCATTGACTGTCTGTAGCAGTTCTGTTTCAACTGCTGGCTTGCCATCTGGTAATAGGTACAGTTGGAATCCACTGTCCTGACGGAATTGAATCCAGAAGTCAAGCATCTTAGGTCCTTTGTCTAGCCACCATTGAGCATCTTCCTTGTTGGGGTATGCCTTAGTAGCAGTTCCCCCTGCACGGAAATCTTTTCCGCTTTCAAGGGCAAGGGTAAACTCTTTCTTCCACTCTGTATTAAACACGAAAGTAGAATCAAAGTTTGCTTGCGCTTCTGGTGATGCTAGGTCGTAGACCTCAGTGCTAACATGCAGAGACTTGCCACCCACTAGCCAGTAGGATGGGTTCTCTGGCACGCCTTGTACACGGCTTAGATAAAAGTTCCAACCACAGTTGAGCCAAGTTGTCATGGCGCTGTGGGAAACATAGTTCCTGCCAGTTAGATTTTCTAATGTAGTCATTTACTTCCTTTCAATAGAGGAGACTACTGCACAATGTCTCTCTTATAGTAAATTAACTATGGCGTGTCGCAAGAATTTTAACAATAATTCTGTATACACTCTGTTCGTGCAGAACAAGATAATACTCTACCTAAAGCGTAAGCGTATTAAGCAGCAGCCTAGCAGGTCCTTAGACCTGCGTGGCACACCTACACATGCGTGTATTTGTGGGAGTTTATTGTTCTCAGTTAAGTGTATGTTTGAGGATGGCGAGATTTCGCTTTGGTTTACAGATGCAGAGTGCGCCCTATGTGGGGCGTTAGTCACAGTACCTACGCCAGTGGATGAGAACTATGCCGAAATATGATTTTCAATGCAACTCCTGCGACATAGTGCAAGAGTTGCTACTTAACATTACTGAATCTGATACGGTTCCACCGTGTTCATTATGTGGAGCAAGTATGAAGCGTGTGTACACACCTCCTGCAATTTCTTTCAAGGGACCAGGGTTCTATAAAAACGGGGGATAAAGAATTCCGTAGCAATTAGGGGAAGGTTGCTTCGGGATACAAAACAAAAAAAGACCCGCCTCGGAATAAAATCCAGGGCGGGTCTTTTCTTTATGTCTTAAGACTTACTTCTTTAAGCCAAACTCTTTTGCTGACTTGTCGAGATACTTGGCAGCAGGTCCTACAAATCCAGCGATGAAGGCGTAAGCCAATACCTTTGGTTCGTGTTCTCCTGCCATGTATAGTGCTACTACTGCTGCACCTGCTGCGCGAGCATAGGTGAGAGCGACTTGCTTAAGTGTATTGATGTCCATTGTTTCTCCTTATGACTTAAACACTGGCTTGCCGAAGCCAACCACTGTTACTGCTTGTGACTTGCGTAGTTTGGAACCGTTCTTCTTCTTGAAGGCTCTTGTCTTAAGACAGACTTGACCGCCATTACGCTGGTCGCCTTTCTTATCAGGGGCTGTGTTGCCCTCGATGCAAGTAACCGTTCCGTCTCCATTGTCCTTGACTACGATACCAACATGTGAGATGCGGTCTACACCATCGTTAGGGAAGTCAAAGAATACGATGTCTCCTGGTAGTGGCGTAGCGGTATCGCTTGCCAACTCCCATTGACCCTTCTTTTCAAATGCTTTAGCGCCTACAACCGTAGATACACAGTTAGGAATCTTGAGTCCAACTTCATTGGCGCACCAGTTAACAAATGACCCACACCATGGCAAGAAGTTTGCCTTAGTGAAAGCACCGTACTTGGTTTCGTTATCCTTTGGACCTTCAATTACTCCAAGTTCAGTCTTTGCTACTGCAATAAAGTCTGCACGCTGTCCCATTATTCACTCGCTTTCTTATCAACCTTAGCAAAGGCTGCATTGATTTCATCGGCAGATAGATTGCCATCGGCTAAGAAGAAGCGGGCAAGGGCTTCAAGTACACGGGCGCAACCAAGTGCGCCAGCCAATACTGCTGCTTGCCATACTTCGATACCTACTAGAGAACCAGCACCGATAACACCAAGTGCCTCTGCTGCAATAACAGCAAGGATTCTCATCATTACATTTTTAAATGTATCCATTATTCATCATCCTTTGTAAAGAAAATTATTACTTCTGATAACACCCATGCCACCGCCCACAATGCAATGATTGCTGTTGCTGTCATAAGACCTAACTTTGTTGTGCCATCCATTAGTTGTCATCTTTTGGATTGCGCAGTGGGTATGTGATTGCCCAAGCAATCAGCGTGCCACCAATGGCGTAACCCACTACTGTCTTTGCTGAACCATCAAGGACAACCCAGGCAATGAACATGCCGAGTAGGGTCCATAGTTGGTCAACCATATCTTTCATTATTTTCTTCATGGTTTTCTCCTATAGGCTGCTGCTCCCGCTGCACCTGCTGCTGTAACTGCAGCCTGTCCAGCGATGACTGATGCAATAATAATTTTTTCTGATTCAACTCTTTCTTCATTTGACATGTCAGCACCGATGCTTGCGATAGCAAGGAGTGCTTGTCCTGGGTCAGTAAAGATTGCAGTAACTAATGCTGCTGGATTCTCTAACACCACAAGGGCTGCTGCTACCTCGGCTGTGATAACAACTGCGTTGCCATCCTCATCTTGACGGACTTCAACTGGTGTAGCAGGTGGCAAATCTTCATAGGTAAGACCTGCCTCTTGGATAGCCTGTGCTGTAACTGGCTCACCTTGTGCTGCTTCAATGATTGCTGCTACGGCAACTGCTACTTCTTCGGGTGTTGAATCTTCTGTTACCACTGGAGGTGGTGTAGGCTCTGGTGTATGAATCAACTCAGGCGTATCTACAACAGGTTCCGCATCATCCGTGCTATCTACGGGGGGTTCAGGAACTACATCTGGTGGAGGCGCAGGCGCTTCGTCAGCAGGCTCAGGAGCAGGCTCGGTAGGTGGTATCTCCGCCTCTGGTACTGGCTCTGGGATAGGTTCTGGTAATGGTTCCACGGCAGGAGGAGCAGGCTCCTCTACGGGTGGAGCAGTCTCCACTGGAACAGGCTCTGGCTCAGGCGCAGGAGGAACTGGCACTGGCTCTGGAACGGGTGCAGGCTCAGGTGCGGGTTGCACTGGTTGAGGCTGAGGTTTGGGCACTGGTTGAGGAGATGGCTCAGGTTGAGGTTGAGGTACAGGAGTTGGTTGCGGCTCTACCGCAGGCGGCGTGGCAGGCACGCTTGGCGCTGGTTCGGGAGCAGGTGTAACGGGTGTTTGATTACTTGTTGTTGCTGTTGATGTTTCTGCTGGGCTGGTCGCTGTCGCGGTATCACTGCTCACGGCAGTGGCAGTCTCAGTTGTTACAGTGGAAGTCTCAGGAGAAGGACTGGCAGTTGCAGTTGGAGTCTCACTCGGAGATGGTTGTGGAGAAGGAGACTGAGTTGGTGCAGGCGAGGCTTCGGCTGTCGGAGTTGGAGATGGCGTTGGACTTGGCTCAGGCGAAGGCGATGGTGACACAGAAGGCTCTGGACTGGGACTTACAGTAGGCGCTATGCCATTGTAATATCTTCCAACACCTGTGTAGTTATCACTGATGTAAGTAGTCCACTCACCACCAAATCCACCTTCACAAAACAATCTTGCGATGTCACCCTTACCATTGAAGTAAGTGTTGTCAGCATCCCAACCTGTGTTTGTGGCATGAGTTTCACCCGCAGGATTAGCACAAATGATTGTTACATTTCTAGCCATTAACTCTGGCGGAACTGCAACTGCTGATGGTAAAAAGAAAAAAGAAGTTCCTATTGTGAGGAACCAGACTGCAAGTAAACGGGGAAGTTTCACTTGTACCTTTCAATTAGTTTTTGCGGTCACACAACATTTCATAGATACGGTCAACGCGTTCTTCAAGTCTGTCAACGGAGTCACGGAGGCTTGAGCCACTATTCGGTCTTAATTCAGAAAGATAATGTTTAACTAGCCATCGCACTGATGCTATAAAAGCACCAACAATAGTAGCAACAGAGACAGCAAGGGCAGCCCAGTCTGTGGGTGTCATATTTAAACTACCGTTCTAGCGATAACTTGTGCAATTCCACCGTATCCAGTGAAACCGCTCTTAGGTGGAGTGGTGCGAGTGAAGGTAACTTGTTCAATAACTGCTTCAATAGGCTCACCGCCTGCGGTGAAGTCCTGGATAACAACTGTTTCACCAGCACCTTCTACTGTTTCTAGTGCATTTAAACGCTGTCTTGCATAGCCATCAAAGCCAATGATGTTACCTAACTTGTCGGTTTCTTTGTCGAAAAGAAGGATTGGAATTTGGATAACGCGAGCGCGTGTAGGAGTAGGCAAAGCCTTAGCGGAATAACCATACATAACAGCGCCAGTCGAAGCAGTCGTTGCGTTACGGTAGAGGTTGAAGCGGAACGCAGCATCAGGTGATACATCCGTAAATACCAAAGCAAGGTCGTAGTCGTATTGTTCAATGTTACCTTGCGCAATAGTAGTGAGTGAGTCTGCAACTGTCTCTTTAACACGGGCAATTTGAATATCTCCTTGCAATGTTTCTGGGTGACGAACACGGATACGCTTCCATGCCTTGTTCTCAAGAGTATCAAAACGAATAAGACCAGTCTCTATAGTTCCAGATTCAACCAACTCTGTGGCATGCTCAACATAAAGCCCAGTGCTTTCTACTGTAAAAGCCTTGCGCCCATCGGCAAAGATTGCAACTGAGTGGACATGCCCAGTCTTTGATGCGGCAACTAAATCTGTTGCGTAGGCATAGCCACCGTTTGTCAATGGGGAACCCAGGTTAATGCGTATTAAGCCAGACTGTCCACCGATGCCAGCATTAACGCCAGCCCATACAAAGTTGTTGGCTGCTGCAAAAGCATAGATGTTTCCAGTATCTTCAAATAACAATGGACCGTATGTAATGTCTCCATTGGTATCTACAACACCAACACGCACGCCTCGGTTAGTTCCTATCATTACATAGGAGCCAAGGTATCCATAGAGGGCTGTTAGTATCTCGCTCTTAGGCAAGAGAATAACGCGTGTCATGGTGGTAAGGGAACCAGTTGCATCAACAGTAATCTTAAGTGCCATGCCTTCGTCACCAGAGAATCCACCAACATAGATTGCGTTGCTTGATTCCGTGACAGCAGTAAAGGTAAAACCAATAGGTAGGGTTGTGCTTCCGTTAACGGCAGTAAGTGTGCTGAGGTTAATAGAGGAGCCTGTGTTGCGTGCTAATTCATATACAAATGTATTCTTACTGACATCTGAATAAGCAAGGATGAAGCGTTGCTTTACATAATTGATTGCAGCCACTGATGCGTTGGCTGTATTGATGGCATAGTCTTGGTGTAGCGCAGGAGATGCAGCATCAAAAGAATAGCGCCATACTTTGGTTGCAGTAACAACCATTAAGTCGTTGCCACCCATGCATGAGAATAAGATGGCTTCTGTGATGGCTGTATTGTTTGCTATGGTGGTTTCAGTAGCACCATCTGCAGATATTTTAATAATGCGCTTAGTATCTGAGGCTGAGTTGTTTACTTGGATAAGAAAGTTGTCAGCGCCGATTGTTGTTGAAAATACTTGAGACTTGGTAGTGCTTGGCTCTTGTAGTGAGGTGTTCTTAAGCAGTGATAATTGTCCAGCAGTCCAAGGGTCAATGCCAGTAGATGATTTGTAACGAAACTTTATCTGCTCTACATCACCTTCCAATGGCTCAGCATAGTTAATGCCTGTGCCTAAATGAAAGGATGACTGAGAGCGAATCCAATAGCCTGAGCCAGAGAGCGACTGCTCACCTGGGTCACGCCCGTTGTCAAAGCGCTGAGTACGAAACTCTGCAGTCTGTCGGCGGTAAGGGGTAGAGTCAGTAATAGCAAAGACAAACGGTAAGCCCGCAATAGCGATGTCAAAGGCATTGCTTGTGATTTCGTAGTATTGAGATACGGAACCAGATAGGTCAATGACTGGGCGTTCGGTAATATGGGGCGCACGGCTAGTTATTGCCACTGTATCTCCTTAGTATATTTGTTCTTCCGCTTCATCTATTGCATCATCTATGTCCCGCATAAGCGGAACTATGTCGGTTACTAATGTATCCATTTAATTACAGAACGATTGTTGCTGCTTCTGCTTCTGTAAGAGGTGTGCCTGCTACCAACTTAGCCTTAGCAGATGCCTTGAGCGCAGCAAGTGCTGTTGCTGCTGCTGCTTGTTCTGCTTCTTTTATTGCGTAGGCTGCTGCATCTACTTCTAATTGAGCAAGTTCTGCTGCTGTAAAAGGGCGGAGGATTTCTTCTCCAGTTGTGCAGTTCTTCTCAAGAACCATTGGTGTGTCTGTTGTCATTGTATCTCCTTATGATTGTCGTATGCCGTATAGGTATGCTGATGAGTATTGTTTTAAGTTGTTGCCCGTTGCTGCTGCTATGTCAATTCTTGTAATTGCAGCACCGCCTGATGTTCCCCATCTCATAGCACGAACATCCATCAACGCTCCTGCCGCATTATTTTCTGTTGTACTAAATGCAAGATAAGGTTTGACTGTGTTGGCATCCGTATAGTTTGGTATAAGGATTTCGTGTGAAGAAAATATATTAGCAGTAGCCAAATCTCCGTTTAGGTATCCTGATTCACCACTATAACCTTGACTGTAAGTGTTTCCATAACCATAAAAAAATGTGGAATTATTATTTGTCACTGCAGTTTCACCATTAAATGTAAGTTTTAAACCATCATCTGCAGAGTTAGTTCTAGCACTTCTTAATGACATAATCAACAATAGACTTGCATACCCAGATGGAATAGATGTCAGCGATAGTGAACCCACTGCACCAGATGAAGCAATGCTGCTGCTAATAAACTCGTATCCTTTAGCCATAGTTATGCCGCCTTAATTCCGTATAATGTAAATTGTGAACCCGAAAGCATAGCGTTTCCAGTAGGGCTACTAAAAAAAATACTTATAGATGAGATAGCAGAATATGAACGCCAACTATTATTATTTATTTCAACACCATAACCAACATCTCCGCCAAGAGATACTATGTTTTTATATGTATTTGTATTAGAATAATTTAATATGTGGATATATTCAGTTCCACTTGGACCTGGGTTTACTGATGTAAGAAATCTTGCATTTGCTTCATTTTGTTCTCTGCTTGAACCAGTAGTAGAACCATCACTACGCAAGTTAGTTTGAGAGTGAACAGAACCTGCAGCGCCACTGTTGAAATCAAGTTTAAAAGCATTTGCTGCTGGACTTGTTGCTGCCATACGGCATACAAGAACTAAGTCAGTATAAGTTGCTGGGATAGATGAGAAGGTAACAACATTTGTTGAAGAACTTAATGTTGTGTTATTGATTGGTACATAAGTTGGACCTGCAGCCATAGCCGTTACCCCTTAATTCCGTAGAGAGCGATATTGGTATACTGTCCCCAGTTATAGGTCTGAGAAGCAAATAAATCTATTTGGCTAATAGCATTATTTGAACCTTGCCAGACACCAGAAACTATGCCAGCACGACCAGGAGCAGGAGAGGTTGCTCCATTTAAATCACAACCACCAATTAACTTTAATGTTTTAAGTTTATTTGTATTTGCATAGTCTGGTATTTGAATAATTGCTCCACCATTAGAAATACCACCACTTCTTACCGTACCAATACAAGGAGAACTATTGATTGTGCTAACAGAAACACCGTTTCCAAAACTAGGCGTAGTTCCTCCACCCTCTCCAATTATGAAGTGATAAGAATAATTGTAGCCAGTATCTCCATTGATTCTTATATTGTAGTCATCAATAATATTGTCGGTTCTATTGCTATAACCCCAAAGTCTAATTTCAAGATGCTTAAAGGTTGCTGGAATAGATGTAAAACTTGCAGTTCTAAGTCCACCAGAACCTACAGTAATAGTTTGTATAGATTCATAATCGCTTGTAATTGCAGATTCTGCAAACTTACCCCATCCAAATCCCTTAGCGGATTGCGTTGTTAGCAATGGCATAACTACCCCCTATTAAGCAAACTTAGTTTGTGTTTCAAGCACAGTAAATGTAGCAGATGCTGTCTTAATGATTGTAAATACATAGGCATCAATAGATGATGCGTTACCAGCCGTGATTGCTACTGGAACCTTTGGGGTTACAGTAGTTCCATCAATCTGGATTGTGCTTGGATAATAAGCAGTTGCACCATTGGTGTTAAGCCATACTACGGTAATAGCATCACCAACCGCTAGAGCAGTATTCAAAGACCCTGCTGTAGCATTGTATCTAATGTTAAGTGTGTGGTTGGCTGTTGCGTTAGATGTGTAGTACCAGATAGAAGCAGTTTCAACATTTAAGTTGATTGTTCCAGTTGCAGCAGAAGCCACAACATTTACATCTTCCTCAAGTCCTCGAACTACTGTATCTTCAAGGGTTCCACCCTTTGCTCTAGCAAGAGGGTATCCACCTGCTAAGGCTCCATCATGTACTACTACTGTGTCCTTATCGGTATCTACTGTCAATTCGCCAAGTAGACCTGTAAAGGATGCATGTTGTGCTGTTGTGCCTCTACGGCGCTGAAATGCAAATGGCATTAGATTGTTCCCCAATCGGATAGGTTAGACCATGAAGCGGATGTTCCATTGTTTGTTAAGAAGTAGCCATTAACTCCTGCGCTAATGGCTGGGATGTAACCTGCAGCAGCCGTTGCCGAAGCAGCAGCCGATGTAGCGCTGGTAGCAGCAGCGGTTGCTGATGCAGCAGCGGATGTAGCAGATGTTGCTGCAGCGGTAGCACTGGCAGCAGCACTTGTTGCACTTGTCGCAGCAGCCGAAGCGCTAGATGCCGAAGCAGTAGCACTGGTTGCTGAAAGTTGTGAGTGATATTTAGCAGAGTATTCTCCGCCTGCAACTGGACCAGATGTAAGTGTTGCCCAATTGTTTGCAAGTGTTGCACTTGCTGCAGAACTTGTTGCGCTAGTTGCAGCCTGACCAGCGGATGTAGATGCTGTTGCCGCTGAGTTAGATGCAGTTGTTGCACTTGCTGCAGCGCTAGTTGCAGATGTAGCAGCAGCGGTAGCACTTGTCGCTGCCGATGATGCAGATACAGCAGCCTGTGAAGAAGATGCCGATGCATTGTTAGCACTTGTATTAGCAGCAACGGCGCTTGCAGCAGCATTAGTTTCGCTAGTAGCAGCAGAACTTGCACTGGTTGAAGCGCTTGATGCGCTAGTTGCTGCGGCGGCGGCAACAGTTGCAATGTTGATATAGGTAGTAGTTGTCGTGTCGGTTGTTGTAATATCACCCATATCACGGACAAGACCAGAACCTGTTGTACCAATAATGTTTGTATATGAAAGGTCAGCGCTAGATGCTGATGTTGCTGCACTTGATGCGCTTACCGCTGCACTTGCTGCAGATAGAGCCGCAGCGGTAGAAGATGCACCAGCGCTAGATGCCATTGTGTCAATGTAAGATTTGTTGGCTGCATCGGTAGATGCTGTTGGAGTTCCAAGACCAGTAATCTTGTTTGTACCCATTGCAATAGCGCCAGTCATTGTGCCACCTGCTAGTGACAACTTGGCTGCTAGAGCATTGGTCATTGTTGTTGCAAAGTTTGGGTCATCGCCAAGAGCCTCTGCCAACTCGTTGAGAGTATCAAGAGTTCCAGGTGCTGAGGCAACAAGATTAGATACCTGAGTATCTACATATAATTTAGTTGCTGCATCTGCGTTTGCAGATGGTGTTGCAAGTCCTGTTACCTTGAATCCACCAGCAGCAAGGTCGCTACCCAGAGTATCGCTAGAAAGAGTTTTGTTAGAAATCGTTTGTGCTGCATCAAGAATTGCCACAGTTCCTGTGACATTTGGAAGCGTAATAGTGCGGTCAGCAGTTGGGTCAGTAACCGTAAGCGTTGTTTCAAAAGCATCGGCAGTTGCTCCTTCAAATACAATGCTTGCATCTGTCAGTGTTAGCCCTGATACAAGTGGGGATGTAAGTGTTTTGCTGGCTAGAGTTTGTGTCTTAAGTGTTCCAACTACATCACCTTCGCCAGTAGAAATACCGTGAACATGTGTGTCCACATTGTTGAGGATGCTTGTGTCAGATACAAAGCCGCGTGCAGCGATGTGTGTCTGGAGTTCCTTGAACTCGCGGGCTGAGATACCGTGGCGAATAGTTGCACCCGCTGAGTGTGCTACAGCCTGTGTGTTGTCCTGCCCACGATAAACTTGGAGTGTGGTTCCAGCGCCGCCATAGACAGTGACTACTTCTTCCTTGTTTGTATCAGGGTCTACAATGAGTGAATAAGGAAACGATGATGGGAATCCTGATACTGAGGCTATAACAAACGATGTGTTTGCATCACCTTGAGATTGAGAAGCAAGAGCAGCAGTAAGAGTTGTCTCTACTGCAATGGCGGAATAGTTCCGCTTTAGTGTACCTGGGTCGCCTGCTGCCATTTATTTACCTATCTTTGATAGTGGGAACGAGTTGGATATTGACGGCGCTGATTCTCAGCAACTTCATTTAAACGCTGTTGATAAACATTAAACAAGAAGCGTGATGTTGATTCACCTGTGCGAGCGCCTTGCTGCATATCGAGAGCATCGGCTGATGCTGACTGAGGTGCAAGGCGTGATGGGTCAATGAAAGAAACCATACGAAACGCTGCTCCGTAGATAACTACATCTTCTGCATAGTTAGGCAACCCTGTCCAAGTTGAGAACTCTTGGTCACCGTCTGTGAATACTGTTGGGCGCTTGCCGTAAGCCACATTGACTTTACGACCTGGCATGATTGGACTAAGAACGCTTACGCTCTTACCCAGTTCACCTGCCGTACCGAAGGCTGTTGGATTAGCCATACGGTCAAAGTTATACGCACGAACAGGAAGCCACTCTTTAGATGGTCCGATTGTTTCGTGTGTGATATTAAGAATCTGCTCTGCTGAATCTGGCAAATCGTATGTTGTGCGGTTAGCGATATAAGTAAACTCTGTCTGACCTACGCCAAATATGTTTGGATACATTGCATTAACGGTGTCGTTAATAGCACGCTTAATCTCATTGCGTGGGAATAGCGGAGCAACAGTTACCTTTGCATTTGTTGCATGCGCTGCCGCAGCAGTACCACGCTGTCCTCTGCCCCAAGGGGAAATGGTTACCTGGCTGTTGGCTGGGTCAATAGAGTGAACATGAAGAATCTCATCGTCAATCTGGATAAACCCACGACCAAGGACTCCGACATCGTGAAGGGTAAGAGTTTTTGAGGCGGCAGTAGCAGAGGTAGTAAGCCATGTGGTTGCCTCTGTAGCAATGGAGTATCCATGAAGGAGCGTGTCAACACGCTCAGCCAATGCATTAAATGTACTCATAGGTTAATACTCCTTAGGGCATCCACGGCAGACTTGCCTGTGGTTCCAGCCAGTTCATTACATACTGCGGTCAAGCCCTTGAAGTCATTTGGGGTACGGCTTGTGCTTGCCTTGTAGTTCAAGGCTCCAAGCAATCCTTTGCCAGTAGTTCCTGCATAGGCGTTAGCAGCCCCCAGTAGCCCTTTAAAGGCTGCTCTATCTGTGACTCCAGCCAGACGGTTTAACTCACCGACTAGCGTGCTTCCTGCTACTCCTGTTGCCATTACTTACCCTTTCGCTTTGCTGCTGCGTTGTCAACAAGGTTTGGGTATGGTCGCCCAGCCTTCTTAGCCATTGCCTTAGCCTTAGTTTTCTGGGCTGGTGTTAGAGGGGTTGACTTCTTGTTTGGATTCTTCTTATCCCAAAATGCTTTCTTCATTACCACTTCACCTTATCTGCCCAGTACGCTGCGCTCATCTTGCCCTTGGCAATGTTCTTCGCATGGCGTGCTTTAAATGATGCTTGTCGTGCTGTTGGCTTCTTATCGCCAGTGACACCCTGTTGACCAAAGCGAATAGTCTTAACCTGCTCTCCCGACTTTGCTACAACTACATGTGACTTTGTTGGGTGGCTAGGCGTACGCTTTGGTTTATTAAACCCTGATACTCCTGCTCGCTTTAATCTTGGGTCTGCCATTACTTCTTCTTCTTTGCCATCTTTGCTTCGCTCATTGCGATAGCGACTGCCTGCTTCTTGGACTTAACAACAGGTCCACCCTTACCAGAGTGTAGGGTTCCGCGTTTAAACTCACCCATAACCTTCTTGACTTTTGTAGCCTTCTTAGTCATCTTCATTGTTCATCTCCTGTGCTGGCTTTGCAGCGATAGAGTTGTACTTGTTTGCATCAGCAGAGGCTGGCTTATTAACTGCGCTTCCGCCAACACCGTAAGGTGTCTTGGTTGAATAACATCCGCACTCGATGCACATTACTTCTTCTTGCCCATCTTCTTTGGAGCAGCCTTCTTCTTTGCGCCGTATTCTTTCATGCGCATAGCAGGACCTTCTGTTTTTTCGTGCTTCTTCTTTGCTGCCATTGATGTGTACTTCTCGCCTTTAACTGACATTATTCATCCTCATCTTCTTCATAGTCGTTGCCTGATATTTTTTCTAACGGTTTGATTGGAAGAATCCAATCTGGGTAACTCTCTTTATCTGACATAAGCCAGAAGGCATGAGTCTCAGTAAATCCTGCTTTTCTTAATGACTTGAAATACTCGTTAAGGGTAATCGCATAGGCATCAAGAGCGGAGTAAGTATCTAAATCTATAACTTTTTTCTGTCTTACGACAGGTTTTTTCTTTGGTGCCATGGTTTCCTCCCTTAGTTTTTAAATGAGTTAGTGTTTCCATCAAAGGCTTTACCAGCCTTATTGGAAAGGTCTACTGCTGCTTGTATTTTAGCCATTGATGTTCCAGTTGGCTGGATGCCTTGCTTTCTAGCATCTCTATACGCTTGCAGTTCTGCTTCAAATTTTTTCTTAGGCATACTCGCTGATGAGTTTGCATCGCCTGTCCCGAACTCTAGGTTCGATGCTCGCAGACACTCGCCCCAATTAGCGTGGTCTTGCGTTGGACAGCCCGTTCTACATGCCATTAAATTGCCTCCAGGTACTCCCCGTAACCTGCTGAGGTTAAACGGACTGCGGCTTCATCATCTACTTCATAGATATGCCCGCCTAAATAAACTTCTTCTGCTGCTATTACTTCCGTAAGCGATGGGTATCTGTAGGAGGAATACACGCCCTGCGTACGGAGAACTGAAATGCCTTGATGTAGTGTCATGCGAGAAAACAAAGGACCGCCACCTGCTGGGGTTTCTTCAACTGTTGGTGTTGTAAATCTATACATGTTATGTCCTTAGTTAGAGGGGAGCAGAGCCGAAGCCCTGCCCCCCGTTGCAACTACAATGCTGCGATTGAAGAACCTGATTCAATGCGGTATAGAGATTCTTCGCGGTAGCGAGAGAATCCAAGTACGCCGTACCAACCGATTGGTCGGAAACGCATGAGTGAATCTGTAACTGGTCCGATAACAACATTTGGCTCAACTGCTACAGCCTCTGCAAGTGCCTGCTTACCGCACAAGATTGTGCTGTAAACGCGAGTTACTGGAGTTACTGTAACAACAGTTGTTGCTGTTACTGCAGCAGTATTTGCTACAGTAAGAGTAAATGTTGTTGTTGAACCTGTGGTTGAGATTGCAGAAATCTTGGCTGTTGAAGCAATGCCTGTTCCTGAAACCTTATCGCCAACTTCTGCGCGAGTAGCAATAACCGCAGATGAAGCAACACCAAAAGTAAATCCTCCTGATGTTCCAGCAACAGTTACTGCTGTTGTTGCGAGTGTTGACTGGTCTGCACCTGACTTAGCAGAATACATGCGGTTAGTTTCAACAAAGAAAGCACCTTCGTATGTACCGATGGTTCCAGCCCAGAGGTTACCCTGACCTGAATCTGTAAGTGAGTGAATATCACGCCAACCCACACTGCCTGTCTCAGCACGAAGGTCGTGTGAAACTTCTGGGTGGATGCCTGTCCAGTAGAGGTTACCCTCGCGTGGTACAGCCTTGCGTGTGCGCAATTTTGCAACTAACTTGCGGATGTCTGCAGAATCAATAGTTGATGCTGCTGTAACGGTTGCTGTTGATGTCGCTGTTGCTCCACCATACTGAACATAAGTTCCGCCGTTAAGTGCTGACATTGCGAGTTGGTCAATGGAGTCTGCCATGTTATAGGCAATGATGTCTGCAACTGCTGGGTCAACATCTGAAAGTGAGAATAACTGCAACTTGCGTGTAACAAGTGCGCCGTTACCCTTTTCTTCTAGTGTGACAGAAACGGTTGATACATCTGGTAATGCCACTGCTGTGACATCTGTGGTTTCTCCGAGTGTTGAAGTAGCAGCCGCCAAGTCGTTGTAGAGTGAGAATACAACGGTTGAACCTGGCATGGCTTGCTGTGCTGGGCGCTTGTCTGCCACTGAACGAATCATTGGCTGGCTGCGCAGAGCGAACTCAACATAGCGGTCATACGCTGTCTTGATAAGACCAGCGATTGCTGTTGTGTCTGTATATGCCATTTAGTTCACCTCCTAAGGTGATTGGTAGTTTGTAAGTTAGTTAATACCAAGGATGGCGTTCAAAGCAGCGGGACCTTCTGCGGATAGAATCTTTGCTAATGCATCTTCATCAATCGTTGGCGCTGCTGCGCTGTTGATTGTGTTGGCGATTCTCTTTGCAGCAGATACATCTTCGCTGTCTTGTTTTGCTTCTTCTGGCGGGGTAACCCCAAAAATATCGCCATGTTCATTGAGCCATCCTGAGATTGCTTCTTCTCCCTCAATATCTTGTGGGATAAATGCTGCGATTTTTGGGTTGATACCCTTTGCTGTCAGTACATCCTTGACTGTACGCTGACGAGTCTGAATTTTCAGACCGTTAGCCTCTGCCTCAAGTTCCTTTAAACGCTTTTCGAGCGTACGGTTTACTTTCCGTAGTTGCTTAACGACATCTCCACCTTCTTCGGTGAAGTCATCTTCGTCATCGTATTCGTAATTGGTAGCCATCTACCTATCTCCCTTGTTAGTTGTATTCGCAATCCACAAACGCGGTTCGGGGAAACCATGTCGGCTATTGCTACCAGACTATTACGCTGACGGGGCTGGTGGGTCCGTTCAGGATTCTATTTATTGGTTCGTAGTGCTTTTCAGCGAAGTAGAACCAACGCCGCTTGAACCGCCGAAACGATACTTCGTTTCTCTTTCGGCTCTGCGTTGTGAA
>Ga0209296_1001690_pt1 | contig 16503 bp, 31 predicted proteins | sample S_130206_EF_Meta_FD_187319 | JGI IMG/M metagenome (GOLD analysis project Ga0209296, IMG submission 187319) | Freshwater microbial communities from Lake Simoncouche, Canada to study carbon cycling - S_130206_EF_MetaG (SPAdes) (version 2) | ecosystem: Environmental > Aquatic > Freshwater > Lake ...
GCAGAACTAATTGCTTTTGATGGCTGTCACAAGATTTATCTTGCGATGGACTTAGAGCAGGCGGAGTGGTTTAGAAATAACTACAACGAAAAAGAGTGTAGTACCTCGTGCAACTTTACTGGCTCAACACAGGAAATGTTGACAAAGATAAGGCACTGGTGGGAGGACTCATGCTCACTTCGCTTTATTCAGTCGGTGGCAACAAACCACGATGACCCCAACGCTGGCTTCAAGTCGGTAATACCGCAAGGCGCAAGCGACGAAGACGGCTGGTATGACGATGAAGATGAGGAAGGCTACTGATGGGAAAAATAGCAAAAGCAAAAATTGAATTTACCTATGATGAAGACTCTCTTTTAGAGATGATGGGTGAAGATGCAAAGCCAATGACGGAGCAAGAACTAATTGATTACGCTCTTGAATCGTATCTTGACGACATTACAACTCTCGTAAAGTACAGGGAGTTATCTGACTCTGTTCGGATAGAAGTGGAGAATACTCAATGAAAAAGAATAATAAACAGTATTACTTTGTTGTTTACTACGACTCCAACACTGGTAGGTGGGTTCACGATGTGGACACAGAAGAAGCAATGTTTGGCAACAGACTAATTTGGAACAACGATACTTCAGAGTTTGAGTCTGGCTATCTCGGCGATGACAAGTTTGAGGAGAACGAAGAAGAAGTTGTAGAACTATTTAACAAAATGATTAGAGAGGCAAGTAATGAATCACTATAGAGTTTATATGGAATTTATGCAGGAACACGATACCGAAGCACCTACACCACAAGCGGCAGTAGAAAACTTTAAGGCTATGTTGCAGTTGTACACGGTAGACGAACTCATCGAGATGGGCAGTTTCGGCGTAGATGACTTGACAAACAATAAGCGTACTGAGATAATCGTATGGTAATAACAAACACAATAAAAGGAGAAACTAAATGAGTAAAACAGCACAAAAAAGAGCCGCTCTTGTCGGAGAAATTTTAAGGAATATTCGTATCAAGCAGGAACTCTCTCAGCAGGCTCTGGCTGATATGTCTGGCGTAGACCGCAAGACTGTCAACAGAATTGAGAACGGTCACTTCTCACCAAACATGGAGACATTCCTGTCTTTGTGCGAAGCGCTTGTAGTACAGCCAAGAGTATTCTTTAAATAATTCTTAGGTGCTGGACACGGTTAGCAGGATGTTGTATATTCTGCAACTATGTCTAGCCCTTGGGATTCTTACCGCGCGCCCAAGCAACGCTATGCCCAAACAGAGTGGGAGTCAGGTACGGGTTTCCGTATCGAGCGACCAGCGTGGACAAAGCAGGCGAACTGCAAAGACGAGCCAACAACTACCTTCTATCCAGCCCCTGGCGATGTAGAAAAGTTAAGGCGCGCCAAAAGCATTTGCAAGGAGTGTGTAGTAAGACACGATTGTTTAGAATCAGCATTGGAGTCATCAGAAAGATTCGGAATATGGGGTGGCAAGTCTGCCCGCGAACGAAGTCTTATTTTAAGAGCACAAAGGCTCTTGAATAGCGGAAGTTCAAAGCATTTTGAGGAAGATGAAGGCGACTCTGAGGTGACATCCTGACACCCCCCTAGTGACATCCTGTCACCCCCCAGTGGCAATTTGTCACCTCCTGGGGTGGCATACTGTCACCCATAACCGTACATATAACCGTCCCTTAACCACACATTAACCGCGCAACTAAAGTTGCCAAAGAAGCAAAAAACTGATATACTTGTATATGCAATAACTAAACCAACAACAAAGGAGAAACAAATGAAACCGAACAGAATACTGAAGTCCCTTCTAAGCCCTCTAGGAGCCTCTAAGAGGCGCAAAAAAGAACGCTCGCGTGCATTGCACCCAACAGCGTTTAAGGAGCCGTCATGAGCGCTCCTATGTGCCCGCGGTGCGAAGGTTACATCCCTTCCAACCTGACCCCTGGTCGATACCCTGGAGCACTCTCTAGGACTGACAATAAAACAGAAATATGTTCTGACTGCGGTCGAGAAGAGGCAATGAGCATTCACGCTCTCGAATCGCTTTGGCCCGTCAGCGCGCTACCAGAGTTTCCCGCGGCGGCAAACCGTGCTTTCGAGAGGATGCTACTTGTTGAAGACATTCGATGAAATAACTGGGTATGTGTTTAAGGCGGAAACATTCTGCCCTAAATGCTTGCGACGCAAGATGTACCTAGATGGTTTTATCGACAAGACCCTCAAGTCACAGTCGACGGAAGACATGCTCGACTTACTGGCAGATGATTTAAAAGTAGATAGAGAAAATGAATGGTCATTCGACTCAGACATGTTTCCTAAAGTTATCTTCAAGTCAGACTCAGAGTTAGTTCCAGACTTCTGTACATCATGCGATAAATTTGTTTAAGTTCGCGATGGCTCCTTAATCTCCTTTGTGAGCCATCTGCGCGGCCCAGTCTAGTTTACCCCCGTTACTAGGCTGGGTCTTTTTTATTTGCGCGCCAGGGCACAGCCCCAAGGGAAACGGAGTGCGTAAAATAAAATCAATTGATTTGGAACACCATTTTCTTCGGGCAGGGAACAAAACAGTTGAAGGACAATAACCACAGGGGACGCGCGGGTCTATTTAGCACTAAGTGGTGATATATCACAAGATAATTTTATTTTGAGGTTGGTGTTTTGGCAATGTCCCGATAGAATTGAATTATCAAGTTATCAAGAAGAAATAAAAAAAATCTTCTGTACAGGTTGCAAAGCCTGCGATAAAGTGATACAATAGTATCAGTAAGTAATCAACAAACAAACTAACAAAGGAGTAATAAAATGGGAATGGAAACTAGCGAGTGGTACAACACGCAGATTTTGGTTGGTATGACCGACCAGCGTGGAAATGCGTGGCACTACAAGAAAGAAGCACAAGGCGACGAGCCGAACCATTATGCAGGTGCAATCCCTGTTGAAGATGTACAGCGCAGGCTGTTCTCGTGGTCGGCACAAGAAGCCCCAGTCTTCATTCAAGTACCAGCAACAATGGAAGATGCGACAAGCGTTGACGAAAACGGTAATCCAGTCAAGTTCATCAAGGCTGGAAATCGCAAAGCAATCCTACGAGATGATACAAACGACCTGTTTGAAATCTTCAAAGATGGCTATGCAATCCACCAGTACAACGACTGGCTCGTAAAGAACCTCGCAAATCTCGTAGATGACGAGTTGGCAATCGGTTCTGCAGGCTTGTTGAAGAATGGCGGAGTTGCTTGGGTGTCGCTTGAAATGCCCGAAAGCATTGAAGTAATTGACGGGTTCAAGGTTCGCCCACACTTGCTTGCAACGACCAGTCATATCGGCACGCTGGCAACGACCTACAAGAAAGTATCTACTTTCGTGGTCTGCGACAACACGCACTCAATGGCTATGGGCGAAGATGGCGAGCAGTTCAAGGCTCGTCACTCAAAGCACAGCGCACTCAAAATCCAATCGGCTCGTGATGCGCTAGGCATTATCCACAAAATGACTGATGATGTAATTGCAGAGATTACAAAATTGTCAGAGTGGAAAGTGACTGATGAACAGTGGAACACACTGCTCAACCAGTTAGTGCCAGTGCCTACCGACCTAGAGCAAAAGACGGCGATTACTCGTGCAGAGAATAAGCGTTGGGCGTTGAAAGACCTCTACGCTAACGATATGCGAGTAGCCCCGTGGTCGGGAAGTGCGCTCGGCGTGTTGCAGGCTTACAACACCTACAACCACCACAAGGCTGGAACCGACAAGAACCGAGTAGAGCGAAATATGCTCAACGCACTTAGCGGTTCAACTGGTACGGCAGATGCGAAAGTGTTGCAGGCTCTAGCGAGCCTGTAGCACTAGCGGGTCGGGCCCGATGGGAAACTGTCGGGCCCGATAGCCCGTCCTAAAATTTAGAAAAAAGCGGCGGGGGTAGGAGCCCGCGAAATAAAATCTTTTATTAGAGGTTGCTAAACCCCACATAACCTGCTATAATATATACATACCCAATGACAACAAAGGAGAAACTAATGAGAAAACCAAGAATGTACGGCTCACCCGCAATTCGTGTGGTCTTGACAATGGCGCGCGAGGAGTGGTTCTACGATGTAGTAGAGGCAGTTGAGTTCGTCACCAAGAACTGGAAAGAGGGCACAGAACTGAGCGCAAGGGTTCGCAGTGGAAACTACTGGGAACCAGTGTTCACCATCACTAAAGACGGCGAAGCATACGCCTCACCAGTCTATGCAGAGTTGCTCGCATCAGCGCCAGTAAAAATGGAGATAGCCCTATGAGCCACTACGCAGAAACACTTATCGGAAAAACAATCGCGAGGGTGCGGAGCCTGGGGGACGAGGAGTACGAACAACTCGGTTGGTATAAAAACAGCAATCCAACTGCCGTACTTGAATTCACTGACGACACATACGCTATTGTTATGGCAGACCCCGAGGGTAACGGCACGGGATTTCTAGACATAGGAGAATACTCGTGAGCGAATCTTTAGTGAATGCGACTCAACTTGTAGATAAAGCAATACAAAAAATAGCGGGGCAATCACTTGTCTCATCTGCAGAAATGACCGACTTACTATTAGACATAAGACTTTGTCTAATGAGTTGTGAAACATCAGTAGAACTGGTATAATAGAATATAACACAAACCAACAAAGGAGAAACTAATGCCAAATCATTGCGATAATAGACTTACGATTACAGGAGACAAAGAGGAACTAAAGCGTTTTGTCTCTAAAACACATAAAGGCGGAAACGATTACAACTTCAATGAACTCGTACCGCTAGACCCACGAGCAAGCAAAGTAGTTCGCTGGGAAAAAGAGGACGGCACTGAGCAAGTATTCGGCGCATTCTCAAATGCAGAAGATGGCTTTGATGGCTATCAGAACGCACTAGATGTATGGGGAAGCAAGTGGGGCGCATACGACATTCAACCGAATGGAGCGTGGCACGAAGTTCTTGACAAAGAGGACTACCACGACATTACATTCAACTATCAGTCGGCTTGGTCGCCTGCTCGTGGTCTCATTCAGCGCATTTCAGCGCAATTCCCTACGCTTGCATTTGGTGTTTGGTACACCGAAGAAGGAATGGGTTTTGCTGGCTGGGAATTATACAAAGGCGGAGAAGAGATTTCCGAAAATAGTATAAGCCTAAATAATCTGCCCGAATACGACTGGGACGATGATGCCTCAATGGAGAAGCACGACCAAGCGATGGAAGAAGTGTACGAAGCACTTGAAAGCGCACTACACGAAGCGACAATGGAAGTGATGGTGGGGCAATAGCCCCATCACATTCCAGTTAGGAAATAAATGGAAGACAATGAAGAAAACTATATTGAAGTAGACCCAAAAGATATTGTAATCAACAGACTTCAATCCACGATTTATATGATGTCAGCACCACACTCAACAGACGGAAACAAAGAAGACCCGCACTGCATTTACTGCGGCACACCATTCCCCTGTATGACAACAAGGCTCGCTCGAAGGTCGGCGACTGCGTGGCGCGGGCTCGAGTAGCCCAAGGGAAACGGTAGCGCGAAATAAAATCAATCAGTTCTTCTTACCATTTTCTCAGGCGGAGAGGGGCATATCCAACCCTCAACCTCTACCTGAGATAAACCCTCAACCTCTACTTTAGGTTTAGGTGCAGGGGCCAGGGCGCGCGGGACGCTGTGATATATCAGCAATATATTCTAAAATGAAGTTGCTATTATCGCACATTGGGTGTATAATTTATAGGGTAAGGAACAACCACAACGGAAGGAACACAATGAAACAAAAAATCGAATTGCTAAAAGAACTTCTCGTCATCATTGAGGAAATGAACGGGACACACGACTTCATCGGCAAAGATGATGTACAGCAGAGGTTGCGCTGGACAGCCAAGTCGCTTGCGGAACAAATCCACGACAAGCGTCTTGACTTGACGGTATCGGCATAATCTGATACAATAGATGTAGTCGGCGGGGCGAAACCGCACAACATAGAGGGCCGTGTGCCAAGTCGGTTGTAGCCAAAGTAACCCGCCGATTATTTACAAATAAGGTTGTGATTAGTGATACAACCTGCTATAATAGATATATACCAAATGAAAGGAACACAACACAGTAAGTAATTCTTGACAACACATAGGTGGACATACTTCTCACCGCATCAAGTTTTGTATCCCAGCGATAGCACGATAGCCCCTCACACTTTCCTAGGAAGTCCCTGTAAGGCTTGGCACTCCCTCCTGCGTGACCAACCTCTGTCGGATTAGAAAGTCACTACGAAACCCTCTGCTGGTGCAACAGCGGTAAATATGTGGGAACTGACGAGTTCTGTTGAGAATTGCTTAGTGGGTTGTGTTTTATACAACAACCTGCTATAATATAATGGCAAGGATAAACCAAACTAACAAAGGAGAAAATCAAATGAATACAGCATTAGAACTCGTCAAGTATCTTGACGATATGGATATATTCGGCATTGACACCGCCGACAGCAAGAAGGCAGGACTTTATTCAGTCCTCGGTGAAGTCACCACTCTCGTAGGAGAACACGGTGATGTGTACGAAATGCTTGACAGCGTAGAAGCACAGGCAGTCGCTCTGATGTCAGACGCTATCGTAGTCCGCACTTGCGGTTGGGCTTCGCCTATCGCAGACGGTGATGACGAATACGAAGGCGTAGCACCGTCACAGCACCCACAGCGCAGGCGTGTTCGCTTGCTTGTGTGCGCTAACGGCACAGATACGGCAAGCGTATTGCGCTTCACAGATGACTGGGCAAACCCTATCTTTGACGAAGGTCAAGCAACGGGCAGTCTGGCAGACGCAGTTCAGTCGCTGTTCGTCTGAAAAAATCTAGTGGGGCAGGTTGCGAAACTTGCCCCACTATGATATAATATAAGAGTAAGATAAACAAACGGGAAAGCGGAGAGGGGACAACTATGTATTTCGTAGGGTTCATAATCGGGGTAGTCCACGGGCTACTCGCTGGCTATGCCGTGGCGGTACTAAGTAAAAAAAATAAGTAAATGAAGTTGCTTTATATGCTACAACAGTGTATAATGTAATAGCAAGGAAAAACTAAACCAACAACAAAGGAGAAACAAACTAATGAGTAAACAAATGGCAGTAAAAGTACAGACCACAAAGGTCATCAAGGCTCTTGAGGAAGCCCTCAAAATCCGCGATAAGAAGTTCGCCGACAGCAAAAAGGCACAAGTGGACTTTGACAAGGAAGTGGCAAAGTACAAAGAGGAACTTTTCAGGTTGGCAAAGTCGCCAAAGGCAAAAGTAACCGAGGTAACAACCTACGAGCGTTGGCATCAAAAGAGTGAAGCAGAGCAAGAAATCTCTGTAACTATCAAAGTCCCTCGCTCGCTTGTTCCAAAAGAGCCTGAGAACAAGTCCAACTACCACGAGCGTATTTACAAAGACGAAGTTGAGGAAATCAACAACGCCCTTCGCTTGTTGCGTATGACAGACCAAGAGTATGTGAACGCCTCAACAATGAAATCGGTATCACAGTACCTCTAACAAATCTTGGTGGGGTAGAGACGAGAAGTGCTCTATCCCACCTTGACAAGACAGCAACAAAATGATATAATTATATCACTGCTTGCTTGAGCCCCTTACCCCCTTTCGGGGCTCGCGGTAGAGGCAGGGGCTGCGGGCTTCCTTTCGCTCGCGCCCCTGCCGACTATTCCGCAAAATAAATATAGAAATAAGTTGCAAGTAAGCGAATAAAGTGGTATAATATATATATCAACCCAACAAAGGAGAAACTAATGGACATAACAATTCACTGCGTAGAATGCGACAGTCAAATTCCTGCAGAGGAATACGCTTACGGGCACGACTGCGAGGCACAATGAAACTAAGCGGAGAGATTACAACCAACTGCGCTTGCGTGGACGAAGACGGCGTGGAGTTCTACAACGAACACTGCGACGGCACTTGCTACGAGTATGCACTTGAAGACTTCGGTCAAGTGGTGGAGCCATTGCTGAAGAGCACTGAGTACTTCAAGGTAAGCGGCATTCGCTTGTGGGATGGCACGGTCGGCGGAATTGCTAAGTGCAACAATGCCCAGGACTTAGTCCGTGCAATGTCTGTAGATGGAGAATTTATTTTGCGATGGGAATTCGACGACGAGACCAATGCACTCGAAGCGAAACTCTCGCACCACGATTGCCCGACAGGCTGTCGAGTGACAGTGGAGCAAGCGGACGAACCAGAGTTTGCATAAGTTTGGTGCGGGTAGAGACTTATTTCCTTTCGTCTCTACCCGCCCTTGCCACCCGCCCGAGGAAACGGAGCGCACTAAATAAAATCATTGAGTTATTCTTACCATTTTCTCACGGAGAGGGGCCAGGGTGAGGGCGAACAAGTGTTCGCTTACTCGTCGGTAACTTCGTCCGTGATATATCAGCGGAATATTACCAACACAGGTTGTTATTATCGCACATACCCCTTATACTGATAAGGGTAAGGAACGCTACAACTATCTTGGGTCGGTAGGAGACGAACAGCCCGCGAAAGCAAAATCGGTAGCGTTACTTACTCTGTAACACCCATCAGATACAATGTTAGTAACTCAACACAAAGGAGAAAACAATGAAAATCAGAATTACAGATATCGGAAGCCAAGTAGTGCGAGTTGTCAAGTGGGAAGGCGAAGCCGACCGCTACGGAATGGGAACACTCACCATAGAGTTCCATTCGGGCAAAGAGTACGACTACCTAGACTTCCCATTCGGCGAAATTGAGAAAATGGTAGGTACTGATAGTTTCGGAAAATACCTAAACGAAAATGTCAAGCCATTCTACGAGTGTCGGGAAGTCACCCCGATATTCTGAAAAAATCTGCCCTAGTAGGTTGCAAAGCCTGCTAGGGTATGGTATAATAATATAGTAAGGTAATCACAACGAAAGGGACACAATGTACTACTCAAAGGAAATACAAGTCTGGTGCGCTTGCCCAGTTTGCCACTTGCCAGCCACGAAGTGGGAAACAATATACGAGGATAACTGGGTAGCAGAGAGACAGTGTACCGACTGCGACACAGTTTGGGAAATTGCCTCTGATGACAAGGACATAGAAGTATCAAACTGAAATAGCCCAATGGGTGCTACGGAGAATAACTCTGTAACACCCATTGGATATACTTTACTTATGAACAACGGAAAGGGAAACCCAATGGAAATCGGAAAATGTGAAACTTGCGAGGTTGAGACTGAATTAGTCCCCACCACGATAGAGCAGAAGTTCTTTGGTGAGGCTCTCACTCACTGCCTAGAGTGCTCTAACGAAATGGCGCAGAACTCTCAAGAGCGAGCCTTTGAGGCTCACTGGCGAGGATAGCCCTAAATGGGTGTGGCAGGCGAAACCCTGTTACACCCATTGGGTACAATATAGGTACGGTGAAAAAGACCTACTACCCCCCGCGGGCGGAGGCTATCGCTGATATATCACGGAGGGTCGGATAAAAATAAATAAAAGAAATCTGCCCGTAGAGGTTGCAAAGCGTGCTACAAAGTTGTATAATTGTATAAGTAAGTTACGAACCTAACGAAAGGAAATCTAATGGGTTATATGGACAACTATCCAGCGGGAACACGACTAAGCGACTTCCCCGATACTACCGTGTACGAGTTTGAGGCTACCTGCCCCAAGTGCGACGAGGTAGAGGAACACTACGACGAGGTAGTGATGGGTCGCTATGTTGAGGTCACCTGTATCTGCAACGAGTGCGGACACGAGTGGACAGACGAGCACGACCTGTCCCAAGACTAAAAAAAACTTAGCCTGCGAGGTTGCAAAGCCTCGCAGGCTATGGTATAATATAATAGTAAGTTACAAACCCAACAAACGAAAGGCAAATCCAATGTCAATAAATAGCGAAGTGTTCCTACGAGAGGAACAAAATATGGAAATAACCCTGCAAGACCTTTCCAACAGCGTAGTTCTTATGCTGACGGTAAAAGAGGGATACCGAACTATCGGTAATATGCGGATTTTCTCGGAAACCCCAGAGCAGGAATTGCTACTTCGTATGCTTGCTGAAGCCTACGAAAAGAGCAAGTTCACTATTCCTCTGGAATTAGTCTAAGAAACTTGGCGGGTGGGGTTGCGAAACCCTGCCCGCTAGGCTATACTAGAATATAACAACAACACAACAAAGGAGAACCCAATGAAAACAAAAGTAAAGGGACTACCCACAGCGGTAGTGCAGAGTGGAAAGTATGTCCAAATCTGGTGCAGTAGCCCAGATGGCGACAGTTCAGACAGTCAAATCCTAGAGATTAGGTGCGCCAACGATACACAGGCAACGGTTGTCTACGAGGCTTGGTGTGAGATGGTATGGGCAGACGATAGCCCAGCCAGACTTGGTGTGAAATGGCACGACAGCGCCCTAGAAATAAATTGAGAAAACTTAGCCTGCGAGGTTGCAAAGCCTCGCAGGCTATGCTATAATATATATATAAGGAAATAGACGAGCAGTGCCAGCGGGGGCACGGAAAGAGGGGAGAAGGTGCTCGACGGGGACTGAGGGCACCAGGGTTTGGTGTTGAGTGGGGCGAACGAGGCTTGCGCCCCGCCCGCCCCGCTAGTCGTCCGAGCCGTGCGGGGTTTGTTGCCCGCACCGTGTTGTGTCCCTGTAACCCGTACCCCTATTCGTGGGGTTACGCTCTAGCGTGTACACCTGCACATCGGGTATTGCTACCCGTACCCGCTTCCGTTGGGGTGACGCTTCAGGTGTACATATACAGTATAGCACACTCTCTCACACAAAGCAACCTAAAATAAAATATCTTTGCGAGTTGCAAAGCGTGCTAGAAAATGCTATACTTGTATTAGTGAGTTACCAACCCAATACGAAAGGCAAACAAATGATAACAACAGTTCAGCGAGAAGGTCGGGAATTACACCCGCTAATCCTTCTCAAGCAAATCGGCGGTATGAACCTACTCGCAATTAGCGGTGGTCGTAAGTCGGTTATTTTCTACACAGACCTAGACAGCGATACCTACCCTATCGGCGTAGCGTTGCCAGTCGCACAGGGTCGCAGTGTTGAGGTCACGCTTGACTGGAATGACACCTACCGAGTGCGCCGAATTCGCAAGGTCACAAACGGCGCAAAGCGTGGTAGCGAAGTCATAGAAGCAGAGCAGACCGAAGTCTATTGCGAGGAAGTGGGCGAAGTTGCCTACTCTATGAGTTGCTGGAAATAATCTAAAAACTTAGCGGGTGGGGTTGCAAAGCCTCGCCCGCTATGCTATAATATAGTAGCGACGCAAAGCAAGGTAAAGAACAGTGAAAAACGGTCACCCGAAAAGTCTGTCAGGCAGAGTGGCAACACCTGCCCCGTGCTGAACAGGTAGCGAAAAACTTAGCCCGCGGGGTTGCAAAGTCCCGCGGGCTATGCTATAATAGTATTACTAGGTTCGCAACGATACCCGAGTAAGAGTACCGTCTGCGTCGGTACCACCTAGTACTCAACCCAATGAAAGGAAAAAAAATGACCGAGGAACAAGCAATTAGATACATCACCGAGGCGTTCCGCGCGAGGGTAGTACCTCTAAGCGAAATCGTAAAGGTGCGTTCACTGAAATCACTCAACGCCGAACTGTACGCCGAAATGGACAACGAGGGCGCATTTGACGAACCGTGGTGGCTTGACTACCAAGAGTGAGGGCGGAGAGGGGACACGCGGGCTTCTGCTGGCGTGTTGCAAAGTGTCAGAGAGTGTGATATAATATACTTATGGAAACAATAACAATTACAGCAGACAGCACAGCCACACGGCGCACGAGGAACAGGATAAAAGAAAACGGCACTGAGTTCACGCACGAAATGAACGGGAACAAGCAGGGCTGGATACTTGTTCACTCAATGCGTACCGACTGGTTCGGCTGGTTGCCGACAAATGAAATAAAAATAGAAAAGGTTGTCAAATAGCGGAAAGGGTGCTATAATATACTTATGGGAAAAACAATGAGAAACAACAATTACAAAGCGTGGGGCGAGGCAGACCGCCAAGCCTTCCGTGACGGAAACAAACTCCGTGCCTCAACCATTCAGGGCAAGCGCAAGCCAGCCCCGACACTTGAGGAATGGGGCGACCTTGACGACTGGCTAGATGATTAGCCAGCAAGGTTGCAATTCCGCCTATATGGTGCTATAATATAATAGTAAGTTACAAACCAACGAAGGGAAACCCAATGCAAGTAGATATGCCAATGTTGTTCGCTGGCTCGCCCGAGGAGCGCACTGCAAACCAACTTAGCCACCAGTACGACTACGAGGAAGCCCGTTGCATTCACTGCGACTGCCGTCCGTGGGGTCGTATCGCCGAGTGGGCTTGTGGGGCAAAAGTTCCACGAGTAATTGAGCAACGGTAAAGGAGTAGCCCGCGGGACGAGAAGCGCCAGCGGGCAACTACCCCCCGCCGAAGGGCGGAGAGGGGACAAGGGCTCGTGATATATCAGGCAGATATTTTTATTTAGAGGTTGGTATTATCGCATATTGGCGATAAAATGTATAAGTAAGTTACAAACACAACAAAGGAGAACCCAATGAAACTAATGGACGAACAATGGTTAGAGGACTTCGAGATGCACGCACGAAATGCTGGCGTGTTTGACTTCGCTGGAGAAATCGAGAAGGTTCGCTACTTCCACCGTGACTTCTGTTCCTATGGCTATGTAGACGGCAGAGCAGATGACTTTATGGACGACTTCGGCGCAACCGATAATCGTGGCTGTGAGTTCGGGCGTGTGGTTTGGCGTGAGTTCCTAGACGACAACGGTAACCGAATGACGCACGACCTATGCGTGCTGTGGGTTGGCGAGAACGCTCATATGGAGTGGTTACTAAACAAATAACTATCGGCGGGGTGTGGTGCGGGCAACTGTGCTACACCCCTGCTGTACAATATAAGTACAGTGGAAAAGGCGCTTGGCGCAGGGGACATTTTTATTTATGACAACAACAACTAAATGCGACAACTGCAACAAGCAGGTTCCGTCACAGCGCCTTCAGGGCGAGGGATATCCCGACAACGGGCTGGAGATATTCCCGCTCACCTTTGGGTATTACGGAGGGTTCATTGACAACCTTCCGCTGGACGAGGAGAAGCCGTCAGGAGAGCGTGTGGTGTTCTGCCACGACTGCTCTGTGGCGTTATTCCGTCAGTTTCCGTCACTGCTCAAGGGATTGGGTATCTCTCTCGGAGAGGTGTCAAGCAACCCGCTAGGCTTTGGGTTTCACCCGTGCGAGGGCGACACCCCGTGCTGTGAGTTCAGTTGGGATAGCGCGGGCGAACAAGACAAAATAAAAATAGTAAATAAACAAACAATGCAATGGGAAACAGTTGCAATGTCGGACATTATGTGATATAATATATATATGAGGAAAACAATGAACACAACACAACTAGAACGCCGAGAGTGGTTAGTAACAGCACTCATAGTGGTATTCTTTACGACACTTATCCTGCTCATTTGGAACGACTTTTACGACCGAATGACCGAGTACGCCTGCGACCCTTCACCGCACATTGTGCAAGAAGGCGACACTATCTACGACCTCGTGATGGCAAACTGCACAGGTGCGCTGGAAGTAGCCGTAGATGACAATGTAGAGACCTACGGAACCAATCTGCAAATCGGGCAACAGGTGTTCCTCACGAGCCACCAGGGCTGCGTGCTACGCATTACAGACGGCGGAGAGGTGCACGAGGACTGCTGACGCGCGGGACCAGGGCCCAAGGGAAACGATGCGCAAAATAAAATCAAGACAAATGGAACACCATTTTCTCCGAGGGCGGAGAGGGGCCAAGGGCGAACATATGTTCGGTCTGGGGCTAACCCTAACCCTCAAGTAGAGGTTGAGGCGTGGGGGCTGAGGGCGCAAAGGCGCGCGGGTTATCCACAGCCCCGCGGGGAAGTTATCCACAGCCTGTGGATAAGTCTGTGGAAAAATAAAATAAAAAAATGTCAGAAAATGAGAGGAAATGCTAGAATATCTGATACACTTGTAGTATCGGGAAAACGCCCGACTAACCTAACGAAAGGCAGTACCTAATGAATACAGTACAAACCCTAATAAATGCCAAGCGAGCCGTAGAACTCGCTACGGAAGCCTACGAGAGCGCAAAAGCGCAATTTGAGGCACAAGTAGCCGAGACAGGCGAAAAGTCCGTAACCATTGACGGCGTGACAGTCTCGCTGGTATCGGTAGAACGCCGAGCCTTTGACACGGCAGAACTCGCCAAGCACATTACAGCGAGCACCTACCAAGCCGTAACCAAAGTGGCGGTAGATAACAAAGCCTTTGACCTTGCTCGCAAGGCTGGCGAAATCACGGAAGCCACCGAGCAGGCAGTCGTGACCATTACTCACTACAACCAAGTGAGAGTGGCAGAAGCCAAAGTAGCAAAGGTGGCGCAAGTCGCCTAGTCGGTAGGCAGTCGGGCAGGGCAAAACCTGCCCGACACGCCAACCCGTGGGGGCTGAGGGCGTAAAAAATAAATAAAAAAATATCCCATACGGGTTGTGGGGTATGCTAGAAAGTGCTATACTTGTATTATCACCTAATGAAAGGAACACAATGGAAACCACAGCAATTCTGAACGAGGACACCACGCTCACCGCGGGCATTAGTGACCACGAGGACTGGGCAGTACTTCGCCTAGTAGTGAAAGAAAATGGAAACGGCAGAGGGACAGTTTCTCTTTTCAGCCACACACCAGCGCAGAGGGAAATGTTTATCCGTATCGCTGAAATGGTGAACGAACTCGCCGAGTTTGAGAAATCAGAACTGGCGAACGCCTAGAACGACCGAGAGCCCGCCCCGCCCCCCGCGGGGCGGGCTTTGGCGTACCTGCCCCGCGGGCAGAGGCTCCGCGAGGGTGGTTTGTCAAGTCAAAACCTGATATTCCTTTGATATATCACGGGGAGGGAGGGCGCCAGGGTCACTTTTTGGCGTTCGCCGACCAAGCCGTGAGGGCTCGCTAGACGCTCCAGGGCGCACCGAGGGAGGCGCGCGGGACTTTGCGTGACTGAGGGATTATTTTACTTTTACTCGCACAATATCGCACGAGGGCGCATATGGTGGCAAGCGACCCCCGAACACTTGTTCGCCCCGTCAGACGCACCCAAGGGCTCCCAGGGCTCCGCGAGGGCAATATGGGGCAAGCACCCACCCAAGCCCGTAACTCGCACCAGGGCGCATTACAAGAGGCGCTCCAGGGCGGAGGCTAGTGGGTTTGCCGAGGGCAGGAGGAGGGTGCGGGCGGTGATATATCAAAAGAATATCGAAAATAATTCTATTTTAGGTTGTGTTGTGTGACAGAGTGTGCTATAGTATATATATAGGGAAAACGAAGTACCTATGCGAAAGGGAAATATGCGACCAGCACGCAACAGCAATATCCAATGGTCAGGCTTGACCAACTCAAGCCAAGCCAAGACCACGATGGCGGTTAGCCGAGACAACGGCTTGACCTATGCCCTCGCCAGCAACCGTGCGCTACGCACGGCGAAGGACACGCCCGACACGCTTGTTATCGCCCCAGTAATGGTTGATGCCATTAGCCGTGACGCTAACGCCGACTACGAAGGAACGGCAGTCTCGTTCCGCAAGAACTGGCTGTACTACCGCTAGACGGCAGTCAGTCAGAGCCAGCCCGCCCAGCCCCCCCGCTGGGCGGGCATTGGCGTACCTGCCCACGGGCGGAGGCTAGTGGGTTTGGGCACGCGGGCGACCAAGTCAAGAATTGCCCCAGGGCACGCCCCAGGGCTCCAGGGTGAACGAGGGAAAGTTTGCGAGACTGAGGGCTTGTCCGAGGGCGCGCGGGCGCCAGGGCGACGCAGGGCTTCACTGGCAGCGAGGGAAAAAATATAAAAATAAATAAGAAAATGTCCCGTTTGACTTGACAGGTGTGCTAGAAAATGCTAAAATTGGTATTACCAACAAAACGGAAGGAACAAAAATGGAAACTCTAACAAAAACCCAGCCAGTAGTCGGAAACGGCGCACATATCAGTAACGGGGTAGACACTCACTCGGTGACGATTATCTCCGTCAGCGCAAACGGCAAGACGGTTGTCGTTCAGCGAGATGATGTCAAGCCAGCCGAAGGCGCAAAGCCTTACAGCAACGACTGGGAAATTACACCAAACCCAAACAACCCAACAGCGGGCTTCACACTCCGCAAGAACGGTCAGTATGTTCAGGCTGGCGACAAAATGAACAGTTGGGCTGTCCTTCGCCTTAGCGGGCGCAGGTACTACCACTGCTACGAATTCTAAACCGAAGCCAGCCCGCAGGACAAGAAGCACCTGCGGGCTGGCGAAGGCTGGCAGGGGACACGCGGGCTCGTCACGCCGTTGGCGACCAAAACGAGGGTTGCCCCAGGGCGTTCCCAGGGCTCCAGGGCGGTAGCAAAACAAAATGCGAGACTGAGGGTTTGTTCGAGGGCTCGGGCTACGCCGAGGGTGCT
>Ga0209296_1001692_pt1 | contig 16468 bp, 19 predicted proteins | sample S_130206_EF_Meta_FD_187319 | JGI IMG/M metagenome (GOLD analysis project Ga0209296, IMG submission 187319) | Freshwater microbial communities from Lake Simoncouche, Canada to study carbon cycling - S_130206_EF_MetaG (SPAdes) (version 2) | ecosystem: Environmental > Aquatic > Freshwater > Lake ...
CACAAGGTTCCTCAGAAATGGGAAGACATTCAGCACAATCAGCAAAAGGTGGTAGATTACCAGGGTCGGCACTTATCTGATAAGAGTTATTAATATTATCCCAATAATAAACAGTGTACCCTACTTGAGGAGCAACAACAGTAAAACAATTCCCTTGAATAGGATTGTTCCATATTAAATAAGCAGTTTGACCAATAGTTAACCCTGTTAATTCTACATTTGATAAAATCTGAAGATTTATATTGGCACAACATCCTGTTAAATAATACTGATAAAGTGTTCCACTAATTGTTGGCGTTAATGTCGGTGTTTGAGTTAAAGTCGGTGTTGGAGTTAATGTTGGTGTTGGAGTTGGCGTTGGTGTGGTATTAAGAAGTTGACATGTGGCACAATCACCATATGAACCCAAAACCGTGTAAATTGTATCTGTGGGAGCAAAAGGACTAACACCAATATAAGTATAACACCCTGTTGGTGTACCACCTGTAAAAGATATACTATATACTGTACCAGGATTTAATGTTACACCACTATATAAAACATTATACGATGTTGATGTATCACAAGAAATGATTTGTATATTTTGAAATGATGCCATTTGTACTATAAATAACTCGATAGTGAGTTTTTATACAATTTAAAAATAGAAATATCAAAAGATAAATAAACACACACTTAAACTATATTTATATTATATGAAGCTTATTAAGACAATAGAGAAAATAATCAAGGAAGCTGAGGAGTTATATAATAACGCTTTGGAGTCTGTGGTTGACGAAAAGGAATTGGAACGTCTTGAAAAGAACTATCAAGATAGTCTTAAATTAATGAAAACTTTTAGTCAGATTAAGAAAACTAATTTAGATTAACCCTATTGGTGGATTTGGGTCTGTCCATTCTGGCGTTGCCAAAATGTCTAATATTTCATTGTAAGTGTAAGGTCCCTCACTTGTTGTTAAACTCTGAACGCATGGCGGTGTTGAACCATTCCACTTAACGAATGTTTTTGTTAAATCAACTGATTTTCTAACAGTATCTTCTGAAGTTTCTAAAACTTCATTAAAGTTAATCTTATTCAATTCTGAAACATTGAATATCATAAATTCTCTATCTACGTATGGGTCTGACATATTAATAAATATTGTTAAAGTCCGAATCTTCCTTTAGTTGCATTATAATTTTGTAAAACCTCTGATGATGTTAACACCCTATTATAAACTCTAGTAATTGCAATGTTACCGTTTATCGTTGAGTCTAAATTAATTCTATTTCCAATCCATAAAGTACTTTGAGATGATAATCCACCTCCTGAATTTACAGTTAAACTAACTCCATTTATATACGCAGCAGCTCCTGCTCCTGAACTATAGGTAAATATTAATTGATTCCAATTTGTATTGAACGTCCAACTAAAATTATTTCTACTTATTCTATCGGTATACCAAGTATTTTTAGCCTCTAAATAAACTTCTAAAGTTGGTCCTGATATTGTAAATCCATTACCAAAACCGCTATTAAATTTAAACCAACATTCGTATGTTATAGATGTTAATGATGATAATGGATTATTTGGCCAAGCAACATAATCATTAACACCATCAAACACAATTGAACCTAAATTACTTGAATTATATGTTGGCCCGTTTGTTAATGTTCCAACTGTATTACCCGCAGTATCAACCCATGCCGTAGAACCACTTACATATGATAATTGAGTTCCAGCATCCACATTAAATACCAATCCGTTTGTTACTATTGGTAATGTCGCACAATAGTTTTGAGCTATTTCCGCAGCTGAGAAATTTTTATTATCATATATCCTTGTTGAAAATATATTTCCGTATGGTCCAGGTGGGCTGTAAGCCCATGTTGCTGATGTTATTGAAGTACGGTTTCCTGTTAAAGAGGCATCGTTAGGAATATCCATACTACCATCCAAAATACCATTAACATATAATAATAATTTTTGAGTACTTGTATTTCGAGTAAAAAACAAATGATAAATATTTCCAGAAATCATAGTTGTATTACTAATTACTTGGTATCTTGTAGAAGGTCCAGAAATCGCAGCAAACATAAGTTGAAGTCCTGCTTGATGCGTACCTAAACACCATCCTGGTGAAAATGTACCACTATATACATCACCACAAGAAAGAATACCTCTAAGATATGTTGTATTATTACTAGGTTGGTACCACACTTCAACCGCAAAAGGCTGAGTTGTTATATTAAAATAAGGTATTGACAAGTAATCATCGGCACCATCAAAGAAAATACCTCCACCATAACTAGAAGTGTATGCTGGTCCATTTAGTAATGAGGTATTATTAGCATTTAAACTTGTATTATACCATGTAGCCCCTGTTGTTGGGTATGACGGTGTAAATCCACCATCTAAATTTATAATTAATCCGTTAGTAATGATTGGTTGATAATCTTTATTCAATATCATCTTATCAGTTTGTGTTGCAAACCAATTTAGACAGGCACCTGATGTCGTTAAACTCTGACCAGCAATAGATGTTGTTAATCCTGTTAACTGAGCCTCAGTTGTTACAGTATATATTGATGGACCACCTGACTCTTTATTAAGATATATTGTATATCCTCCTGATGGTGGAGTTATTCCATTGTAATAACCTGTACTGGATGTTGGTCCTTTTCCAACATCACCAGTTCCAATATAAAAGTTTCCTTTTTTTAATGCTAATGTTTCTGCACTTGTGTTATATTTTATCGCGTTTGGCATTATAGTCCGTATCTTCCTTTTAAGGCGTTAAAATTTTGTGTTATCTCAGATGCAGATAAATCTCTTGTATAAACTTTAATGTTGTACAATGTTGCAGGTGGAGGGTTTGTTCCACCAGCATAGTATTGTTGTGGTTTTAATATTGTTGGTGTATAACCATATGTTGAGGTTGATAAGTTAAAAATTGTATTACCAGTTGCCGAACCAACTAAACTACCATTAACATATCCTCTTAATATCTGTTGTGAACCTGAAATTGTTCTTGTACCTACAAAATTATATATAGTTCCATCAACCATTGAACTTAGTGTAACACCAATTTGTGACGCCAATTGGGTCATTTGAAATCTATAAGCTCCCCTTGTACCATTTTGACCAAATCCCCACCCTGTTTGACTATCCCCTGATGGATAATCACCCGCAAAACAAATTGCAGGATAATAAAGGCTATTGTCTTTATACTTAAACCAACAATCTAAAGTTAATGCACTTGTACCTAAACTTATACCCGTAATACTATAATAATCATCAACACCATCAAAAACAATTCCACCTCCATTTGCAGAACTATATGTTGGTCCATTCGCTAACGTTCCATTATTTCCAACTGAACTTGTATCATATAATGTTGTTCCTGTTGTAGGATATGAAGGTGTAAACGCCGCATCAAAATTAAGTAGTAGTCCATTGGTAATAATCGCAGGATAATCAATATTGAAAATTATCTTATCAGTTTGTGTTGCAAACCAATTAAAACACTCACCCGATGTTGTTAGACTCTGTCCAGCAATTGTTGATGTTAATCCCGTTAATTCTGCAACAGTTGACGCCACATATATTGATGGTCCACCTGTTACCTTATTAAGATATATTGTATAACCACCTGTTGGTGGAGTTATTCCATTATAAAATCCAGTACTTGACGTTGGTCCTTTTCCAACATCACCAGTTCCAATCCAAAAGTTTCCTTTCTTCAATGCCGATGTTTCAGCACTTGTATTATATTTTATAGCATTTGGCATTCAAATATAAATACCAATAAGAATAAATTTACAAGTTTTTAATTAAGTAAATGTTGAATTTTATCAATTACCATATCAGAAGTAATTGATTTGTGACACTCAAATTGTCTTTCGGTCCCTTTATGTTCGGGACACCAATACCAATCACCTTTATCAAACTTAAACATTGGATTATTCCAACATCCATTACAAACTTTATGATTTGTAATTCGAGTACAATTAATAGTAAATTCATGGTCATCTTCAGTAAAATTAGATATCATTACAACATGTTTGTTCAATCCCCAACTTAACCAAGACAATCCACTTGATAAACCAATAACAAACTCACTATGATGTATTACATTCATGGTATTCATTATCGAGTCATCTTTTAGGTTAATAACACCTTCTACCTTATCTCCGTCTTTTGAAATATTAATAACTTTGTATCCTAACCCATTAAGGTATTTTACAAGTTCAGTCCACCCATTAGGGTTATTCCATAATTTACAACCCGCGGTTGAATTTGTTGCAACACAAATATATTTTTCAGTGTAAGGTCTTTCTTTTGGTTTAAAATAAACATTGGATTGAATTTCTTTGAACTCCAACCCTATTATGTTGGTGATGGCCTTTTGAAGTGGTATTGATGATGGATATTCACGTTCCTTTTCTTTATCATAAAACCAACCAATATTGAACATTGCATGAATGTTATGTACTATTCCACCTGGCGGCACAAATGATATATTTCGGTATGATTTCTCAAAGAAATAATTATGGAAAGTTGAAACAATTACCTCACATTCATTAACTTTTCTAAACTCCTCACAATATGGTACCCATGAAATTGTATCTCCTAATGATGATGAGTCAAATGCAATATAAACCCGTTTACCTTTAAAACTAATCGTTTCGTTAAGAACTAAATTTGATTTATAATATATCTCATATCTAATACCATTATAATATTTTCTTGTTATTTTGGAGTACATATTATTTTTTAAGGTGGTTTGATACAATAATGAATTATTTTTATCAAATACTTTAACAATAAACTCTTTATCACTATCGGAATTAAGATGTAAATAAAAACCTTCAATGTGATTCCAATTAATGGTAACCGTTGGTAATGGTTCATCTCCAAAAGATGTTATATATTGATTTTTAAATTCCAAACCTGATGGTGAGGACATGTTATATTCTACTTCGTTAATTTTTAATGTATTCATAATTTTATTTTTTCGCAATTAAAGTATAATGAATGGGCATTAAAAACCTATCATCATCATTAAGTTCATTAATTTTTACATCTTCAAAATTTGAAAAAAGTACTTTTAATCCATGTATTGTAAATCTCCAATTATCAGGTAAGGGTCCATGTATTCTAAAATTAAATGGAGTACTCACACAAACCAAACCTTTGGGTTTTAAAATTCTTCTTAATTCATTAACGGCATAAAACGGATTATTAGTATGTTCCAATACTTCAGAACAAATAATTAAGTCAAAAGTATCATTTGGAATGATTTCCGTATTTGTATTACATAAATCCGCAATATAATCCGCGTCGGAGTTTGGGTCAATATCTAATGTTTTAATTTTTGCCAATTTAAAATGTTCTTTAGCTCCAAGATGTTTTTCAGGTGCAACATCAAGTATTATAAAGTCCTCTGAGTCGTATAAATTAGACAGATTTAATATAAAATCCGAAACATTCTTTCTTATTAAATCGTAATGATTTTTATCAATATTACTTATTATTTTCATAATTTTTAATTTTTTTTATTCTTGAGTTTATAAATAAAGAGTCAATTTTAAATGTATGGTCTTCTTTTCTACCAATCCAAAAATCCGTATCCCATTCACCACAAATCAATTGAGTACCTGATGGGTCGTCACTTGGTTGAATAATAATATCAAACATAACTCTATCAATGTCTGACTTATTTATCCCTGATTCATGCCATAAACAAGAATTCATTACAATCACGTCTCCAGCATTAATATTTGGTGTTATTTTTTTCCATTGATGGAATTTACTTTTATCAATCTCTCCAGCATCACCTAAAAAACCATATTGATGAGTTCCAGGATAAAAAGATAAAACCCCATGTTTTTCAGTATAATCAAATAATGGAATAAATAAATTAGTTTTATTAGGAAATCCTAAATGATAGCAGTAATCCTGATGTAAAAAAACTTTGTTTTCACTTTGTTTATCTTTAATTAAAACTCTACTATGATATAATGCAACATTATCGCCATATATTAAATTACATAATTCTTTAACATATTTACTTTTCCAAAAATTTATCATTTCAGAAGGTAGTTCGTTTTTAAAATTAACAAAATTAGCGGTATCTACTTGTCTACCACCATTTTTAAGTATTTTATCATAATAAGTTAACCAAATATTTTGTAGTTCTTTAATTTTAATTTCATCAATAAAATTTTTAATAATAAAAACCCCTGATTTGTCATAAATTTTCTTATTAAAAGAAATATCTTCAACGTTTAATGGAACATTTATAGTTTTCATAAGTTATTTAATTTTTTTTACAGGAACCCCGACATAAATTCCAGGTTCTTCAATATTTTTAACTACCGCAGCATTTAACCCAATAGTTGTTAAGCTATGTATTGATATTTTTTCTTTAACTGATGCATTTGTACCAATATAAACACAATCATATATTTTACAATTTCCAGATATTTTAGCACCAGGTGCGGTAGTAAAATAATCACCAATCTCACAATCATGTCCAATAGTTGTCTGAAGATTTAAATGAGTATGTTTACCTAACTTAACATTCGTTGTAATAATAGTTCCTGCACATATAATACTACCTTCCCCAATTTTAACATCATCTCCAAGTATTTGTACATTAGGATGTATATGTGTAAAATATTTAGTTTCTTTTGGTAATCTTTGCACAATCTCGAACCTATCTTTTGGGTCTCCAACGGCAATAACCACTTCATACTCATTTGGGTCAAATTGAGATAACGGTAATATTTGATTGTCATTTCCATCCCAATATTTTTCATCAACAAAAAATTTGGTATTGACTCTCTCAATTAATGATAAACTCCAATACACTTCTCTACCAAATCCGCCAGCACCTATTATTCCTTTTTTCATTTTATTTATTTTTTAATTTTATATTACTACCCATCCTTCACAAAAAACATCATCAATAACCAAATGAGAGTATTTTGGACCAAACCAATTTTTAGGTGCTATAACTTTTTTATTATTATTTTTATTTAACCAAGCTCCCCACCAACTAAATGTGGAGTTACATATTATATTATTTTTACATAGTGACATTAAATATAAGTCCTGATAATCAGTATTACCCTCAATTATAACTTTGTTTTTAATAAAATCAAAGTTTTTTTTACACCATTCAGTGTCATCAGAGAAAATTAAATATTTCTTATCATGACCCATTTCATTATAAGCATTAATGTAATAATCAATACTTTGTACTTTATGATAATCTTGTAAGTTTAAATAATCCCCTCTTCTAACATGAATAGAACAAGTATTAGAATAATTAATTAACTCTGAATACTTCTCATGTAATTCATTATTATTTTTTTCATCAATTTCGTATAAATCTAAGATTTCATTTCTATAATCTTTAAAATATTTTTCATTACCAAAATAACCAAATATTTTAACATTATCGTCTATTTTAGGGATTTCATTGTACTCAACTCCATTTTCAAAAAAAGAAACAAAAGATGGTAATTTATCTGTAAAATTTATTTTTCTAAATATATTATCAGTATACGTACTATAAGGTTTTTGAGGAACTGTGCTGTCAGAATAATCACATATAAAATCTTTATTATTCCTTAAAGATATTGAATAAGCGGTACTAATTTGAAACATGTAATTACCAAGTCCTCCCATTAATCTACATGATACAATGTATTTCATTGGTGATATATCTTATATTTAGATAAATCAGGATAAGGTAATTCCAAATCATCCATTTGTCTCTTATTTCCCTTTAAATCATAAAATTGAGACATCATTAATAAACCTCTTGCCGAAAGTTCTGGCATCATATAGAAATTCCACCCTAACATATCAAAATTGTCATCATGATATGAACACTCTCGTCTTCCACTAAATCTTGCTCTTTTAAACCATAACATTGCTTTGTGGTCATCAGTTAAAATTGCACCACCCTTACTTAGTTTTAAAGTCTTATACGGACCTGTAAATGAAAGACACATATGTGACTTTGGGATATACATGTCAGCGGTAAATCTTAACGCAGAATCCCAAACATTACTCGGAGATAATTGATAAGCACCTTTAATTGTTTCACCATAAACAGGAGTAAAATTAACTTTTAACCCCGAATGAATGATTTCACAAGGAACTGATGGATATGTCTTTGATGGACAATCTACTTTGTCCGTTGTTAAACTTTGTTTTATGTTCTTCTCATAATATAACGCTAAAAATATTGCGTTACTCATGTTGTCTAATGCAATTGCATAAGGTGCTCCTGTGTAATCACACAAAGCTCTTTCAAAATCTTCAGTTATTTTATGTACTCCTTGTGCCATATTATTCGGGTTTTTCAAATATACTTATAGTATCCAAACCATTCCAACTATTTAACGGTTTGAGCTGTATTGGTCTTTGTGATATGATTCTCATATTATTATTTTCCACAAATCCTTTAAATTGTTCAGGTGACATATTAGCTCTACCTGCAGAGTTTTCAAATGAATTTTCACTACCTCCATACATCCAAGAATGATGTATAAACCCTCTTCCACCTGGTTTTAAAACTCTAAAGATTTCTTTAATATATTCCTCAGTTACGTTTGCGTGCATATGTACAAAAGAGTCAAAAGAAAAAACTAAATCTTGTGAATTATCCCTAACACCAGTCAAAGTTTTACCATCATTATTAAAATAAGCTAAAACATGATGCCCTAATTTTTCCTTTGTTTTTTCAATACACAAAGGATTTAAATCGATAACAATTAATTCAGATGCTAAGATTGATAAGAATTGAGTAATTCGTCCAAATCCAGGAGCTATTTCTAATATCTTTTTACCTCTATAGTCCTTTATATCATCAAAAATTTCTTTATTCCATAAGTTTTCTGTTGTACCAAATGGACCAGACCATTCGTGTCCACCATCGGACCACATAGTTCTATCATTCCAAGTTTTTTGTTCTTCTATGTTGTAAAATTTTTCCATAATTAAAATATAATTACAAATTTATTTTTTTAAATGATATGAGACCACTTAAAACCCTAAGATTGATAACAAATTTTGACTGTCTTTCTCAACATTTCCTGTCAAAAAAATAATATTTTTCTCATTATCATATTTTCCCTTATATGTTGGTAAATTAAAAATCATTGTTGGTTTTTCATATTCCAAAGATTCTTTAATTGAAAGTGGATTTAATTCCAATATTGAACTGAATAAATGTACATCACATGCTTGTATAAATGAGTCAACATCATTTCTTTCACCCCAAACAACACAATTTTCAGGTTTTGTTTCCATAATTGGTTGCCAATAATTAATAAAATTACTCGCTTGATTACCTATAAAATGAAAGATTATTTTATGTTCTTGTAATAATCTTGCAATCTCAAAAACATAACCTTGATTTTTACCTGAAGTAAACAAACCAATATTAATGATGTGTTTGTATTCAGGGTCCAACATCAATTGTTCTTGAGCCCATTCTTTGTTTGGTGTTTTTATATCTATTGGATATTCAATTAAATCCATAGGAACTCCCAAGTCTTTAAAAACATCTAATGAATGAGGTGATACAAAAATAAATTTATCTGGTAAGAATTTTTTCCAATTGGGGTCAGTATAAGAACAATGTGTCGTTTCAAATATTTTATATTGTCTATCCTTAGAATAAAGACGTTTAATGATGTTCATTGGAATAAAGGTTTCTGCACACTCTTCAATCATAATATAATCAACCTTATGGTCTTCAATTATGTTAAACAAATCGTATTCCATATTTTCGGATAGGGTTATAAATCTATCACCAATCATATTAATAACTTTATTTCGTTGTACCACATAAGCCCAAGCAACCATCTCCCACTCAACAACAATTACATTATAATAATCTTTAAGTAGTTCTACCTTTTTAGTAACAACTTGAGGACACCCTCCTGTTGACATATGTGGTGTTATAATTAATAAGTTTTTCATTTAATTTTGATATTGTATAAAATTATATAATTCATAGTCTTTCTAAGATAACGTCAGTATCATCCTTAGAAATAAGGACGTATTCATGTTCTATTAATCTACCAATTGTTTTGTTTATTAATATTGGGTCAGATAATTTGTTAGCTTCAAAAATTATTTTTTTGGGAAGAACTCCTTCACAATCATCAAGAATATTATTAATAATATGACAATCATGTCCTTCGGTATCAATTTTAAGTAAATTAACCGATTTTATGTCGTATCTATTAACTATCGTTTTCCACGTTGCGGTAATACATTCACTTTTCTTTAATAAAGATTCTAAGTTAAATGATTTTAATTCATTTAATATAATTTCATTAGGATGGTTTATTGAATTACACCCCCTTAAATATGAAAACATACCATGTTCTTCAATATCCTTTGGGTCTACCCAAAAAACATCAGTTATACCATCAATATTACTAATTGCACAATTTACTTTAATAACATGAGGATTATTTGGTAAGTTATCTAAATAAAATTTTATGGGTTCTATAGATAGCCCAATTTGATTTTTAGTATTTTGTATCAAGGTATCAAAATCTGACGTACCAATTTCAATAAAGTCATAATCCATTTTTATTTTTTAATTTTTAATTTAATTGTTATATTGTATAAAATTATAGTTTTTAAACATTTTTTTATATTCAGAATTGTTGAAATCAAATTTTAAAATTTTTTCATGATTTTTAAATATAATTAGTTCCGAAACATCATCAAAATTTTCACTAATATCGTAAGTACACCAATAATTTGGTAAGACTTTACCAAAGTCTTTAAATACACCATCAACTATGACTTGAATTTCATAGTCAGAATCTGAAGTATTTCTACAAAATAATAAAAGTTTATTTCTTTTTGGGTCAAAAACAGGAACATTCCATATTAAATCATTACCCCTAATTAACGCACTTTGAATGCCCTTTTCACTTAGTTCATCAAAATTTTTTCTAATATACGTTCTACTATTTTTTATACTATTAAACAATATATTTTCAGGAATTTTGGGATATACATCAAAAAATAAATTTTTTAAGATTTCATCTCCAAGTTGTTTCCATTCATCAACGATTGAATTTGTTTTAAACGACATAAATCCACCTATTATTTCATGATTATGTTCATCACCATAAATCTCATTATTATAAATAACATAATCATACTCATCTAATAATTTTGAATTTTCAATTAATTCAAAATCACTACTAACTATAGAATCATATTCAAAATAATGTATTTTTTTATGACCAAGTTTTTCGATTACAGATATTGATGGAACTAACATATCTAATATCGCCCCCAAAGTATTACCAACTTCAGTATAATTCGACCATATGATATAATCACTTCCTGTTGGTGAAAACCATGAATTTTGTCGATATTCAATATCTGTCAAAATGTTATTATTTTTATCAAAATAGTAATAATCAAAATAATCGAAAAATAATACGTCAAGAGGTATATGAGATGCTACCATAATATCATAGTTGTCTCTGTATTTTTGTAATCCATTCAAAAGATTAAAAAGCATATTTTTTTTATCTTTTGTATTACAATATGCCAGTATTAAAATAATTTCCTTAGTTTTCATTTGTTTAAAACTTGTTTAATCCTTTCAAATTTAGTCCCTGTATTACCACCAGCATGGTAAACATACTTTATTTCACCATCATCCCAACATCTATGGTATGAATATGGAAGTATTTTTATATTACCTAATATAACTGGTGTTTCAATATCCATCATCTCTTTATTTAATATATTTTCACCACCATTAAAAGTAAAATTATTATATAATATTTCATCAAGTCTAGATTGTTCATGAAAAAATTCAAACCTAAATTGTTTTGGTTCATTCCACAATAAATCTAATACATTCTTTGACCATTCACTATTCTTCCATACCATAAAACCTGTGGTAGTGTGTGTCCAAACATTACCAGTACTTCGGTCTACTTCAAGTTTTGGAATAACTAAATCAACATTATCATCAATAAAATCTTCAATTTTAATGTCCTGATTAACAAAGACCGCATCAGCATCAATCCACACGATATAATCGTATAATGGAAGATACTTTTTTAAAACTTCAATTTTAATCCATGTTGGATGCCAATCAATATAGTCATCATTTTTTACAATTTCTTTAATATAAGAATACCCATGTTTGTTTGAATATTCGTGATGGTTTAATGATGCAAAATCACCATAATCGCACTTACCATAATCATCCCATCTAATATGGTCCGTATATGATGTTATAATACAAATTCGTTTCATCTTTTCCAAAAATTTAATGTTCTTAAATCACCATTTCCATGATACACAGTAAAATGGTTAAACCCCAAACTATCCATTCTATTAATAAAGTTAGATTGGAATCCATCAAAGTCATCATTTGTTTTATGAAATTCTGCAGCTAAACATCTCAAAGATTGTAGATGTATATTTTTAATTTCTGTAAGTACATCAATTTCACCACCTTCAATATCCATCTTTAAAAAATCAATTTTATCAACTAAACTTTCAAAGATTTCATTTATATTAATTACATATACTTTTTCTGTGTGAATAATATTTCGATTATCCACCCACTCATCATTTGTTTGAGAAGTACCTCCCCCAATATGAGTGAAATCAGTATGAATTTGAAATTCAACAAATTTATTTTGGTTTCCAACAGCATTTTTATATACAGTTGTTTTAGGACCTGCATTTTTTATTAAACAATTAAATGTTGGTGTTATTGGTTCAAATGAAATTACCTTAGATGCTCCTCTATTTTCGGCTCTGTGAGCAAAGACACCTATATTTCCACCCAAGTCTAAAACAACATCACCTTCTTGTATATAACAACCATATCTTTCATAATCACAACCTAAGTCATCATAAACATAATGATTAAACATTTCATACCATTGGTAATTATTTGCATCAAATTTTCCATTAAAATAATCATCCGTACTGAATTCTTTATTTTCCTCCTCTAAATTCCTTAAAACTTCTTCACCTTTAGGATTCAACGTCCAAAATAATTTATTATACATTTTTAATATTTTCAATTAATTTTACAACTGAATCAACACCAGGGTGACATTCAAATGTTTTTTTATTTTCTAAACAATTAATAAGAGGTGGAACTCCTTGAATATTGCCCCACTCTTTAACACTATGTTTCATGTCAGTACAACAATGTAAATCGCATCCACCTAAAACATAAGATAGTTTATAATCTTGTGAACCTTGTCTGTAAGGTTTTCTAAATTCAGGTTTGATTGCACTACCTAACATAATGATTTCTGCATCTGTGGTACCCGCCAAATGTAATAATCCCGAATCCATAGTCACAAAACATAATGATTTATCTATTAAATGCCAAGCTTGTGATAAACTAGTTTTATTCATTAAGTTTAATCCGTCTTTTATCTCGAAATTAAACGTTGGTTTATTAATATTAAAGAACCCTTTTTCAGAACTATCTTTTCCAATTGAAACAACTGAAATACCTAAGTCATTTAATTTCTTTGTTAATTTCATCCAATTGGATGATGACCAAGTTCTATTCGCCCAAGTTTGAACAGGGTGAATTAAAACATATTTTTCAGGTAAGTTTTCAATCGGTTCATATTCTTTAGGATAGTAATTACATTCCATCTCATCAGGTAATAACATGAACCCCAAACTAATTGCATGGTATTGACGAATATCAATGCGGGCGTGTTTATATTCTACACCTCTTTCGGTTTTATTACCTAAAATATCAAAAGTTGTGTGAACAATAAATTGTTCTCTTAAATGACCTACGTTAATCGTATTTGGATGGTATGTTTTTTCAACATAAGGGTTATTGTTAAATAACTCAGGAAAGTGAGTTACAACATAAATCTTTCTACCATAACTTTCATACAATTTACGAACCGTAGGTGTTGAACATAGGGTATCTCCCATTGCATAGCATTCAGATAAATTCAAAAAAACTTTTTTATCCATATTAATTTTTTATAATGAAATGTCTAATGTATGTCCACCAAGTATAACCTGTGTGTTTACCAATAACACTAACATATTTATTTAATTGAGATTGTAATTCATAATCTTTTTGGTCATTGGTTTCATGGTAATTTTGATTTTGATAATAGAACATCAACTTTTTACCTTTTGTTTTTTGTAATACACTATCCAAATCATTTTCATTATAAAAATTTAAAGTATAAAGATGTATTTCAGCGGTATCATCATTAAATACCAAATCAACATCATAGTATAATTTCATTAGTATGTCTTTTTGTCCTTGAGATAAAACTCTTGTCCATAACGATACCTTTTTACCTTTTAACTTCTCAAATTCGTATGATGTTAAAGTTGAAGTTTCAAGATAAATGTCATTAAACATCTTATCGACCCCACCATCACTTTGATTAAGTTTGTTTAACGCGTTATCAAAATTATCGTTAAAATTTGGCGGTATTGATTTACTGTGAGATTCTGAATCATCCCTGAGATTCCATATATATAATGGTCTTGGTATGTGTAAATATTTTCCAAAAGAATTTGCCCAAAACACATGATAACTATCTTCTGCACATGCTAACATATCATCAACCTCAAATGATGGTATAATGTTTTTAAAACCTCTTAATAACCCAAAACAAGAATAACTAACATTATTTAAATAATCACAAGATGGATGATATCTTTTAATTTTATTTGAAATCTTATCGTCGTTTAACAAATACGAAATTGAATGTAATGATTTAGTTTCTTCATTTAATTTAAAACAATCGGAAGAAACTAATGTTAAATCTTCTCTACCTTCCAAAAAAGTATTATAGATATTTAAAAAATTTTTATCAAAATCATCATCAGCATCTACTAAAATAATCCACTCAAACGTTTCATTAAAAAACTCATTGGGTTTCCAATACATTTGTTTTTTTTCTGTTTGTTCGTAGTAAACAATTTTAGATTTTAATGGACTTTTTTCCAATCTTTCTAATATCACATTTTTAGTATTATCCATCGAATAATCATCTGTTATATGCCATTCAAAATTGTCATAATTTAACATTTCTATTGATGTAAAAATTTTGTTAACAAATCTTTCACAGTTGTAAAAACTAGTGTAGACCCCAAATTTAATATTTTTATTCATGTATTAGATAATTTCTTTTAATTTATTAATAACATCATCAATTTGTGGATGACACTCAAATTTTGGTTTATTTTCCAAACAATTTGGTTGAGGTGGGACTGCATTGATATCACCCCATTCTTTAACATTATAGAATAAGTTAGTGTTACAGAATAAAGTACAGGAACCACCTAAGAAATGATATTTATAATTCCAATCACCTTTTCTATAAAATCTTTTGAATGCAGGATTAATTGCGCTTCCTAATTGAATTATATTGGCGTCGGTGCTGCTAGCTAAATGTAAAGGACCTGAATCCATTGTTACAATACATTGTGAACCATTAATTACCCACCACATATCACCCACACTTCCTTGATTTGTTAAATCTAAACCATAATAATCGTCAAACATTGGGCAATCTTTCACTAATGAACCATCACTATATGAAAGGTGTAATGATTCTTTATAACCAGCACCAATTAATACTGTGAATATATTATTTTCTTTCAACCATTTAATTAACTCAACCCAATTGTCATAATCCCAAGTTCTATTTGGCCAATTAGTGGTAACATGTAATACAACATATTTCTCAGGTAATTCAATATCTAAAGACAATGGGTCAGGATTAAAGTCATATTCTAAATCTTCATTTGGTAATTGAAACCCTAAATCAATTGCATGAATTTGTCTAACATCCATGTGTGAAAATTTCTTTTCAATACCATTCCCATCTTTTTGGCCTGCAAAAGTATGACTTTCATATTTTATAATGTTAGATAAGTTAAGGTTAAAATATTCTTCAAAACTTAAAGATTCTTTAACATATGGATTGTTTTTGAAAACATCTTTCCTATGTGTTACGATGTTTATTTTTTGCCTGTGTGATTTAGACAAATACCTAAGAGTTGGTGTTGATGCTAATGTATCACCAAAACTGACACTGTGAATTAAATAAAATATTTCTTTGTTCATCATTATTTCCTTTTTGGTAATATAACATTATTTTTCAAGTAAATAAAGTTACCATAATAAAATTAATTCAAAACCATGAAAATAGAAGTATCACACGGAGAAATTGTTGATAAGTTAACAATCCTTCAAATTAAAAAAGAAAACATTACTGACCCAAGTAAATTGGATAACATTGTAAAAGAATACAATTATCTTTTATCTATAGTTGAAAATGATTTGGGAATTTCAACTGAATTACCTGAGTATTTGGAATTATTATCAATCAACAAAGAACTTTGGGTTATTGAGGATGATATCAGGGATAAGGAAAGAATTAAAGAATTTGATGAGGA
>Ga0209296_1001695_pt1 | contig 16458 bp, 29 predicted proteins | sample S_130206_EF_Meta_FD_187319 | JGI IMG/M metagenome (GOLD analysis project Ga0209296, IMG submission 187319) | Freshwater microbial communities from Lake Simoncouche, Canada to study carbon cycling - S_130206_EF_MetaG (SPAdes) (version 2) | ecosystem: Environmental > Aquatic > Freshwater > Lake ...
GGTTGAACCGCCCGATGGCGCGGTGATTGTGAACCCGCCTTCGCTTCGCGTTTCGGCAAACACATCCACGCCGCCGTTTTCGCCAGGCTTTCGGGCTAACTTGGTGTTGCCACCGACTTCGCCGTCAATAACTCGGTATAGCCAATGTAACCCGCCTGATGGGGTTATCTCAACATATCCCGCATTTAGGCGCTGCCAAAGTTCCCCCAACCCTGAGTTGTTGGCAATCTCAGCAATGTCAAGGTGCATCTTTTGTGATACTGCTCGACCTTCAAGCTCTAGCATTTCAAGGTTGCCTGATACCTTGCCCGTGATTACACCGATGCCATCAACATCGTGCTTAAACCAAAGCAATAACTCATCGGCAGTTGGCAGTTGCTCTTGGTACTTTTGCCAAGATAAAGCGGGGCGCTTGCTTCCGTCATTTGCGACAGGAACAACGCTGATGCTCTCAGCTAAGAAGCGAAGTGCGGTGGTGAGGGTTGCGTTATTCAATCGGCTCACCGTTTAACTGCCCAACCATTCTATTAATAATCCACTCAACAACCGGCACCGCTACCGCATTTCCCATTTGCTTATAGCGGTTTGAATCGGCTTGCCCCGATGTCCAATCGTCAGGAAAACCTTGTAGGCGTTCACATTCAATTGGCGTGAGTCGGCGAACGGTTTTATTCTCGGCAATTGCGTGAGGTGAAGTTGTGTCCACCGTAAACATCGGTTCGCCATCATCTTTGTAACCTTTACCGCCAGGGCCATTTTCATCAGCTCTTCCAATAACGGTGTTTTGTATTGGATACACATTTGAATTCAAAAAAGATGGTGGTTGCTGACTTGCTTTTAATGTTGGAGATACATTTTCAAAAGTGTTTGCGTTACTTCCAAATTGTGTATCAAATGCAATTGTTTCTATCTCCGCACTATTATCAAAAACCATTGGCACATTCCCCCCGCCTGTTCCATATCTCGCAACAACTGTTGGCACGATGCCATCTTCATAAACTCGCACATCGTTCACGCGAGTTCCGTCAATAATTAAAACCGTTGCTCTTGTTTCACTTGCGTTGTCAAATACATTCAAAGTCGGCACTATCCCCCCCGAAATCCAAGTTTCGTAATCATCAACATTTTGCGCCCGGCGCGATTTAGTCCACCACATCAACAACCTGCAATAAACCTGAATTGATTGCTTGGTGATTTGTTTGACCTTTTTGTAAATCTGAAACTGTCAATGTGCCAATAGTATTTGGCACAAATAGTGTTTCTGAACCACCACCAAGATCACCGCCGCCTGCTCTTAATGTTGCAGAAACTTTTTGATTTTCTGTATATTGAGCAAAACTTGAAGGGCTAAATGCGCTTATCCCATTTTCGCTACCTGCTCCAATGCTGTCTGAAGCTGAGTCGGTAGAACCTTTCCGCGTTTGTTTGCTCGCCTCAAGATACCCTGCGCGGCCTTCGCTGAGAGCGAGTATTTCCGCAGGTGTTCCCCCTGAACCTCTAAGACATCCGACAATGAACACTCGACGGCGGCGTTGGGGGATTCCAAAGTGTTGAGCATCAAGCACTCGCCACGCGACATCAAACCCGATGTCATCCAACGCTGTGATGACTGTTGCCATATCTCTTCCTTCATTTGAGGATAATAAACCAGGGACATTTTCGAGAATAAAGTTTTCCGCTTTGGTTTCGGTGAGAAGTCTGACGATTTCCCAAAATAAGCCTGATCTACTTCCCTGAAGTCCAGCTCGTTTGCCTGCAACTGACAAATCTTGACAAGGGAAACCACCGGTGATGATTCCTCGCTTTGGGTTGAATCCGCATTGAATAAGTTGTTCACCTGTTACCCCCGAAATATCGCCGAAAATTGTTGAGCTTGGAAAATGTCGGCGTAACACTTCCTGCGCTTTCTTATCCCATTCAACTGATGCAACTACTTTCACACCTGCTCTTTCAAGTGCTAAGTCAAATCCACCGACACCCGCAAAGAGTGAAACGGCGGTGATCTCACCTACCACTCCAACGCCAACCAAAAGATGCCAAAGTCAATTGATAGTGTCCACTTATCAATTACAATTCCCAAGCCGAACCCTTTACGCGTTCCAAATGACATATACAAACCATCTTTGATTCTAATTTCTTTTACCATTAGTCTTTCCCCCAACCCGTTCCCTTAAAATGAACGGCAGGTGCCGCCCAAACCCGTTCCATCGCTATCTCGCAATTGCTGCATTTATATTCAATCTCAGCTTCATCAACCTTGCGAAAGATTGGCATTACCACTTCGCACTTTGGGCATTTGTATTCAATGATTGGCAAGGTAGCCTTCTTTCCTTAAATTTGCAGCGATCACCTTCGCCATTCGCCAAGGCGTATCAGGCAAAGATTCTTCGTAAGATTTCCAAAGCGCAAAGGCGATGGCACCTTCAAGGCTATCGCGGCTCAAAGTCTAACTCGCCTTCTTTATCTTTCAGGGCAAATAGAATCCGCGCCTTAGCAATTGGTAAGTATTCAGGCGTTAGCTCTATTCCAACAAAGTTGAATCCTTCATACATCGCAGCTTTGCCGGTTGAACCTGAACCAAGGAACGGGTCAAGCACGGTGCCGTTTGGCGGTGTCACCAAGCGCACTAGGTATTGCATCAAGGTTGTTGGCTTGACGGTTGGGTGGTGGTTTTGCGCTTTTGCTTTGATTGAACCGTACTTTCCACCCGCGCTTGCCGTTTCATAACTTCCATCTTCTTTTATCTCAGCAGTTAGCCCGCCACCACCCAAAGTTTGAATTGCCACAAACCCATCTAACCCCTCATTGCGATCTTTCTTGCTTGCCTTTGCGCAATAAAAGAATCGGGCAAATTCACCTAATAATTCATTAACATCATCGCTGCCATCGTGAATAAAGTTGGCGGGGAAACGGCCTGCGGTGTTCTGTTCCCAGCCACCTGAACCGTCACCGCCGCTTTCGGTGTCTTGCGTTCCAAATGTTGCTGTTCTATTTCCAGCAGATGAATCATCGCCTTCAGCTCGATCAACCCGCGACCCGTCAATGTTCAACCCGCCAGTGCCAAACATAAGCACATTCACGGCAACGGTGCCGATCAACGGCTTACGCGCTAGAACCATCGGTTCGTGCGCTGGTTTGAGTGCGGTACCCCAACCTTGCCAATCATCTTTTAGATTGTGCGACTTGGGAAACCCTGAACCGTAAACCCACATAATCTGATCACGAATTTGAAACCCTGCATCCTCAATCGCAACTGCCATTCGGTGATAGGTGCGCGAACCTGAAAACGCAATCAAGTGACCACCGGGCTTAAGTACCCGCAACGCCTCTTGCCAAACCTCAACATTAAAAGCGATGCCTGATGAATCCCAACTCTTGCCCATAAATCCAAGCTCATAGGGCGGGTCGGTGACGATGGAATCAATTGAATCAGTATCCATTGTTTTCATTACTTCAAGGCAGTTGCCCTCAAATAAATTGAAGCGTTCGGTCACATTCTCCCCCTAAATTGTAAAGCTAGTGAAATGGTTGGAATCGAACCAACTATGGCGCTTCCCCCCGCCAATGCAAACCTGCCATTTCGTTCCCCGCCAACAACGATTAAACGGGGAGATTTAGTTTATTTCTGTTGTGCGCCTAATTGTGCCAAAAGTGCGGCAACTTCAGGTGTAATACCCGCAGGTGAATCAAGCACCGCAGGGGCAGGGGTATTCGCCCCGCCAATGAAGGCGTTTGCTTTGGCAACTGCCGCGACATCGCCTGTTGCATCATTTAGAATCCAAGGTGCAGATTTACCTGGCTTGGCAACGCCTTGCCCGATGCGAGCAAGAACTTTCTGCCCAACCTTTGCCTTGAGTGCGTTCTTTAGTGCGACATTGAAGAACAAAACATTATTGTAAGTCTTGCTATTGTCAAGATCAACAAGGTTCACTTCAATTGCATCGGTTTCTCCGTGAACTGTTTGAATTCCAACTTTGTATTCGATTGGTTCGATGATGAGTAAAAATCCTGCTAAGTCTGCGACCTTAACACTTTCGGTGGAGCTACTTGGTGCGCTGAATGTCATTTGACATCCCCCGTTTCTGTTTGGGTGTTGCTTGATTGTTGGTTTTCCAACTCTATTGGTGGTGATAGTTCAGCCAACTCTTTTGCTATGTCATTGATTGTTTTTACGGGCATCCCGCAGGCGCAACCATCGGTGCAACACATCATTTGGCTTCCGTATCCCCATTGCAGGCAACCGATAAATCGGTGCTGAATGGTCTGAAATAAGGGCAATAATTACAATTCCGCGATGGTGCCGCAGGAATAACTGCCCACATTGTAGGGGAACTTTCAACATCAACTGTTGATAAAAGCTCATAAACATTATCTAGGCGTTGTAGTGCGCCTATGGCAATTTGCTCATCGTAAGGGTGAAGTTCCAAATACATATCTGATATTTGGCCGCCAGTTGGGAGAAAGGCAAGCCCAACTTGCTTAACATCGTGGCCCTCTTGCGCCTTGCCATAGGCGTACAACATAACCTGAATTATCTGTTGTTGGCTCGCACCGCTATTGCGCTTTTCTTTTACATTAGCGGGTGAGGTTGTTTTCCAATCAATGACAATTCCGTTTTCCTTATCGTAGAGATCAACTGTCCCGGCAAGATTGGCACGAATCTTAACCTTGCTCTCGACCTCAAAGCGATCAGGAAACTTTGCAAAGATACCTTCTAAGTGTGAGTGAATGGCAGTTCCAACTTGAGCTGCCCAATTGCCCCCACCTGTTTCATTCACCTTATCCCAATCAAGTAATTTGTAGGCTAACTTGCGGGTACATTCTTGCCCCACTTCACTAGGGCCAATGTAAACCTGCTGCGAACGGGGCGAGAAAATACCCGCTTGAGTAATAATCTCGCCCAATTCGATTGCAAGCGCCTTACTTGGAGTGTTCAAAGGTGTAAAGGTCATCGCTTATTCATCATCTCTTACAACGGTGAATCGGCGTGTTGTTGAAACAACTTCCAATAGATCAATTACTTGAGCAGGCAGGATTTCTCGCGCCCGCTTAGTATCAAATCGCTTTGATTCAACAACCGACCATCTTACAACAGGGCGATTGCCAAACATTCCAACCTGAGAATCGCCAAGGGCAGATTCTAAGTGTGAACGGGCAATGTCAGCCACCTCTTGCCATTCCTTAATCTTTGCCAACGCTGACTTGTATTGCTCAAGCCACGCATTTGCATCGGCATCGAAATCAACGATGCCTTTCTCTATTTCAACGGTCACTTTAACCCCCAAAGTTTTTTAGTACCATTTGTCTTTTTGCCATTTTGCCCAAGCAGCGCAGGGGCCACCTGAACCATACTTTCTGCCGATGTAAGCAAGGGCAGCAACGGTTTGGGCTACTGCGGATTTACTCCGCTTCATCCCAAGGTTTTCATAACTAGAATCTAACAATTGCCCAACCCCTGAGGCTGTGCTTGTTGGATTCTTTTTGTCTTTCCAATTGCTTTCCTTAATCATCAGAATAGAAAAACACTTGAAATCTTTTTCACTAAGTAGCTCGCGGGCGAGTTCCTTATGATCAACCTGCATCAGAATTGGGCGTTCTTTGTAAATGACCAATTGCGGAATGGCAGGTGTTGGATTTATTGCTTGAACCAATAGTGAAGTCACCGTACTAACCACCAAGATAAGGGCGATTCTGTTGATGACTCTTTTTGTGTTTGGTTTGATTGGATTGCTCCTTCTCTAGCCGCCGCTTCAACTTGAGCCGCAATTTTGTAAACATATTGCGATGAACACTCAAGGGTGATGGCGATTTCGTTGGCGCTTTTGTTCTCAGATAACATTTGGCGAATTAACATCGCTTTATCTGTCAGCTTAATCTTTCGACCTCTACGGTTGATTGATCGGCGTTGGTCAGCGGTGTAACCGCCCCAAAATCCGTAAACAATGCGTTTGTCAAGTGCGTACTCCAAACATTCCTCTCTATGGATACAACTCCCGCAAATTTGCCGAAGTAGGGGCAGGCGCTCTGCCTCATCGCGCTTATTGTCGGGAAAGAAATAATCTTTATCCTCAATCTGCGCACATTTGGCTTCCGTAAACTTTGGAGAATCGCTGAATATGTCAAAATTCATCTCTTGGTTCCGTAGCCTGCTTCTCGAAGTAAATTGGTGATTTGTTCTAGCGACATAATCGCCCACCAATTCGCGGTGTTGGTGACACCAACGCCGTTAGGTTTTACAACCAAAACGCCAAAGTCTGCTTTAGCGTTCTTGGTTTCCAACTCGGTTTCTTTTAACCAAGCAGGAATCTTATAGGTTTTGTGATTCTTAACTTCCCAAGCCAATGCAGGAGTTCCTGTTATATCGCCAAGATCAAGTGCGCCATTTAGCGCCCTTCTTTCGGCGTAGGGAAAACCGTTATCAATTAAAAATTTGACAACGGCAGTTTCCGCTGAGGTTCCCTTTGCTTTGGCTTTCGACATTAAATCTTACCTTCATTGTTGCCAAAAATGCCGACAATAGAAATGATGCTAATGATTGTTACAATTAGAGCTAACCAAAACATTTGGCGTTTTCCTTTCCGTTCAAGGTCAAGGGTGACATAAACTACACTATAACCTCAGGCGCGACACGCTAACGGCTAAATTGAATTTCCACTTGAAATGGTGCGCCTGTGTTCACATCAAACTTAGCTGAAAGTTCAAGGGCAGATTTGATCGCGTTGCTTGCGGTGTCAATGTTTAGTGTTTCCCCTGTTGCCTCGCTATAAACATCTGCCATTGAAGTTAGGTAGCCAAGGGCGTAGGCGCTACCCGACCCAATGCCGTAGGTGAAATCTGTTGATTGCGAAATGCCTAGATCATTGCCAATTTCAAAGATGTTGCCATTGAAGGCAAGCAAGTAGGCAAAGCTCGCGTTCTCTTTTTGGTAATCGTAGCCATTGTCTTTGAACGCTTTGATAATGCTTGGAATCACCTTTCGACCCATAAACATTACGGGGTCGGTGCCATCGTATGCAGGCGGTTTCCAATTATACATAAGCACATCGCCGGGGCGGCAATCTCCGCAGACCCCCAAGAGGTACTTGCCAACCTTGACGATTTTGGGCGTTGAAGGGGAAATGATGCGTTTGTCACCATCGGTGATTTGGCTGTCAGCTCCAAGGATGGCAAAGCCTTTGCCTTGGTAGCCTGCAATCGTGGTCATAGGGGTCAATTCTACCCCTCTGAGGGGTATTTGTGGGGTGGGTAACAGGCGGGAAAATTACCCTTAATTTGCCTGCGTGTCTTGACAACTATGTCGTGACAGGTGCTAAAGTTGGCTTATTGGAAAACGAACGGGTTTCCAAGGAACGGAAAAATAATGAATACAAAGCCATCTGTAAAAATGTATCCATACGCATCTTTTTGCGATGATTCAAATTGTTGCGATTTTATGGGAAAGATTTGCACCGAATGTGGAGAACACATAAAAATCAAATCTAAGAAAGATAACTCAGTTATCAAGCATTATGATTCAAAGCATCCTGAAACTATTACAGAATGGGCGGTTGCATAATGAGCGCGCCTTTAGGTTGGAAACCAATGCCTGTTGAATGGGCAAGATTGTTAATTGTTTGCAACGCTTGCGGAAAACACGCGTTGAAATCTTGGGCAAAACAAGGTGATCAAGGAATTCTTTGCGCACAATGTCACCCAAAAACAGATGGTTATTTTACACTACCAAGATTGGGAGAAACAAAATGACAACGCAACTTTGGATTCAAGATACAACAGGTGAAGTCACCTGTAAAAATCACGCAGGAACTTATTTGAAGTCAGCGATTGTTGCCAACCCAAAGCGCATCAGTTATTGGACAGAACTTGGCACTTGGGATTCTTACTACACTCACCTTCTTGGTGGCGAAAATCTACGATGCGAAACCTGTAAAGAATTGGAGAACAAATAATGAACATCACACAATTTCCCGGTAAAACTAATGTAGTTAGCTTAAAGTCAGCAAGTTACCAAGTTAGTGATTTCTTTGGCGATATTCGACTTGATATAAAAGATGCTGATGGCAATGAAGTGCGCGTTACTTTTGAAAGCAAGCAAGCATTTGGAATGTTTTTAGACAACTTATGTAACGCGCAAGATGGAAAGGCGAGCAAATAATGAAATGCGTGACTTGTGATGGAAACAGTTATTTGGGATTGAACTTGCTTAACGGCAAACACATTTGTTATTTATGTATTGAAGAAATCAAAAAATTTCAATACTTTGCGCCAATGCCATATGAAGAACAACCAGGTAATTATTTTCCGAAAATAGGTGCATAATGACTATTTACTACTGCGTGTTTTGCGATAACAAGGTCGGCAATGAGAAAGTCTGCCTGAACTGTAACGAATACAAAGGCGTTGTTACCGAAGCTGAATTTAATCAATTCCAACTAGATTATCCGCGTTCAATATGAGCGCGATGAAATCGCTTTACCTTGACCTAACAACAGGCGTTGCCGAAATCAATCAAACTCTTGAGCAGGCATTTGACCTACAAAACGCGACCTTTGAAACAATAGATTTGGCACTTTGCCAATCAATCATCAATTTAGTTGAAATGCGAAATATGCTAAAAGAAATGGGAGCAGTAAAATGAAAATGACCCGCAAATGGCGTTTAGTTAGAACCGCCTTCATCATCGTTGGCGTTTGGTTAGTAATTGAGATCGCGCAAAACCTTTGGTGGACTTCGGAAGGTTACTGTTGGGGCGATGCCGTCAAGTGCGTAGGTGGTTTGTAATGGTTACCCCGCAACGCTCAATTCGAATTAATGAAGAATTATGGCGCGCTGCCAAAGAGAAAGCTGAAAGCGAAGGCAAGAACATAAGCGAAGTGATTGTTGCTTACTTGAAAGATTACGCCTAGTTAAAAGGCGAAAGAACCCCCAACAGGAACGGCTGTTGGGGGTTCTTTCTTGGGGGTGCGGTGAACGCACTAAATCTGAAAACTTCGAGCAATTCCTTCTTCAAGCGAAATCTTTGGCGTAAACACTTTGAGCATATTGCTTGGCTCGCCAACTCGGAACATTACACCAACGGGCTTGGTTTCATCGGTAACAATCGGCACCCGATGCCCGCTAATTTCCATCATCATTTCAGCAAGTTCAATAAAACTCACGGGAACACCTGAACAAAGATTCATAACTTCAACATCATTTTGCGCAGCTACTAAACTTCCCTCAACCACATCGTCAATATGGATGAAATCTCGAACCTGTTTGCCGCTGCCCCAAATCTTAAACTCTTTTTCTTGGTTCCAACAACGGCTAACAAATGACGGGAAAGGGTAATCTAAATCTTGGTCTTTACCATAGCCACTAAACGGGCGCAAGATCGTGACCTTTAACCCTTCGCGCCTTGCATACATTGCCAACATCTCACCCGATAATTTTGCCCAACCGTAGCTGAAATCAGGGGTGCGGATTTGGCTTAAATCAATGTCTTTTTCTTCCAACATAATTGGCATTTCACCTGTCTGTAAGTAAACAGGATAAGCAGCCGATGAAGAATAATAAATGATTCTGCTAGGGCGGGTTCTAAGCGCCCATTGAAAGAGATCACTATCAATGGCAAGGTCGGTGGCAACTGCCAAGGGATTACCTTCGATGGTGGCTCTGCCGCCGACTACTGCCGCAAGGTGAATAACAAGGTCAAAGTGTGTGTCATCTTTAGCAAAGAAATCGCGGGCATCAATGCCGTTGGCAATGTCAATTCCCGTTATATCGTGTTGATCGCCAAAGGCGCGATGATAAGCGCGACCAACAAAACCTGCGTTGCCGGTAATCAGAATCTTCATCTAAGCGCCTCAAGAAGTTGCTTATACATAAGAGAACTGATGAAGTTGTTGAAGGCATCTCTGTCTGCGGTGTAAACCTCAGCAGCATTTACGGTTTTGTAACCTTCATCCATCTCAGCTTTACCAATTAGCGGATGGCAATGCTCAATAATGATTTCAGGGCAATAGGTAATCTTGCCTAAATCAGTTCCAAGGCGTAGCCAAAAATTGTCAAGATAAAGGTGGCGCATATTAGGCGGCACCATCCCGCCAAGGGCGGTGACAATATCCGAAGTCATTGCAATCATTGTTGGCAAGCTCTGACCTTGGAAAAGGTCATTGCCGTAGGCAAGGGCAGGCGCATCTTGAAGTTTGCTGATCAACATATCATCCCATTTGTGGGTTCTTGGCCTGTGATCATCGCCCATAAAACAAAGGTATTTGTAATGCTCGGCATATTCTTTTGCCACTTCATTCAGCGGGAAAGCCATCCCGCGAGTGGTGTTCTCAATTAAGATGTAATCAATATCGGTGGCATCATAACCCGCAAACTCAGGGTCATCTTTATCAATGACAAATAACAAATCGGCAGTTGCTTGGGTGTCATTAAAGGCATCGCGCAACGCCTGCGCATTATGAGGCCGCCCGCGTGTGGGAACTATAACAAGAAGTTTATCCTTCACGATGGGCAATCTCCCCTGCAATGGCGAAATAGGCAGCGCCATCAATGAAAGAATCTAAATGATCAGGTGACTCAATCAATCGAGCAACCTTTACTAGCGCCAACATAATCGCGGCTTGGTCGGGCGAAACTTCCGTTTCGAGATATACCGACCAAAGCGCCGCGATTCGTTGATGATTTGTTAGTGGGTCACCGTAGTTTTTATTTCGGTCACCGTGAGTTAGGCGTGAAGCCTCTTTAAGAATATCCCCCCGAAGCATTTGTTACTTAGCGCCTTTGCCGAATTCTTTTGCCTTTGGGTCAAGTGCCTTCAATAAAGGGCCAGCAACGGCTGCTAAACCTGCGACAAAATAAGTCTTTAGTGGTTGATCAGGGCTTGCGAGATAAAGGGCGATGATTGATGCCGCAGCAGCTCGCAGGTAAGTTTTAACAATTGCTTCAAATTTAGCCTTGTTCATTATGACTCCTTAAAGGTTGGCTTGCCGAATCCTACAATGTGAACCGGCAAAGAGGGTTTTAACTTGCCCCGATTCTTCTTCTTATATGCTCGCACCTTTTCGCAAACTTGACCACCATTGCGCTGATCGCCTTTTTTGTCGGGTGCGGTGTTGCCTTCAATTGTGGTGACAGTTCCATCGGCATTGACCTTAGTAACAATCCCAATATGTGAAATGCGGTCAATTCCATCGTGCGGGAAATCAAAGAACACGCAATCGCCAACTTCAGGGGTTGCTGACTCGGCATCTTGCCAGGCTTTGTTTTTCTTAAAGGCGGTTGCCCCCGCAAGTGTTGAAACACAATTAGGGATTTTCACGCCTACTTCTTTGAACACCCAATTAACAAAAGCCCCGCACCAAGGTTGATTTGTCTTTTGATACTTGGTTTGATTCTCTTTCGGGCCTTCAATCAGCCCTAGTTCAGCCGTTGCTATTTCTACGATTTGGTTTTTTTGGTTCATTTATTGCCCCCGTAATTAGTATTTTGTATATTTCCTCAACTTGGCGTTCAAGTCTATTGACGGAATCTTTTAGCGAACTGCCGGAATTCGGTTTCAATTCGCTTAAATAATGCTTGACCATCCAACGGGTCGCAGTAGCAAATGCGCCGATAATGGTGCAGATCGCCACCGCCATTGTTAGATAATCTTGAGCTGTCATTTCGTAATCACCAACACCGACATTAGCGCGGTTCCCGATGAACAAATGCCATAAATCGCGTTTTCGTGATTTTGAAGCACTACTTTGTCACCGTTATCCATTCGATACCCTGTTGATGAAGTGAGGTTGGAATCACCAAGATAAATGGTGCCACTTGATGAGTGCAAGTTTACTTGCTCAGCTTGAGCATCGCCTGCAACTAACAATGTTGGTGAGGTTGTCACCGTCACTTGAGCTGATGAAATTGGCATTTCTCTCCTAGATTATCCCCGAAAGATTTGCTTACTTTGTAAGTGCTGCGATTTCTTCGGCTGATAATCCAAGGGCAGATAACTTTGCCTGCGCCGATGCCTTAGCATCTGCCTCAGCCTGTTCCGCTGCTTCGCGTTCGGCTTGGGCAGTAGCGGCGGCGATGGCATCTAGCTCGCGCTGTTGGATTTCTTCCGCAGTTAGCGGAACCTCAACGGCAATGCCTGTTTCGCAGTTTACTTCGATTTTGATGTCTGACATTTCTTGCTCCTTATGCGTTTGAGATTCCGTAGAGGGTAAAGGTTGAGTATTGTTGAATTGTTCCAACAGAGCCAGCAATAGTAATAGAAGTGATTGCGGCAGTATTAGACCAAAGACCCGCAACTAATTCTGCGTAAGCAGTTGTTGCGTTTGTTTCTGTTACTCCATCAATGCTTACAGATTTGTAATTAGATGAAGTGTAATTAGGAATATAAAATTCTGTATTCGAAAATGTGCTGGCAGTATTGCCAGCAGTAGTCGCTCTTGTTCCATATATTACTGCTGCGCTTGTATCGGTAAAAGATGTTGCAGATGCACCATCTCCACGCAAAAACCTGTCAGAGTAAGCAGTGCCACCAGAACCATTAAAAGTTAAATTAAGCCCATCACCGCCTGTGCCTGCACGGTCTGTTCTTACAGATGCTTTAACTACCAAGTCGGTATAAGTAGCAGGTATGCTTGAAAAGGTAACACTAGCCACACCGCCAGAACCAACAGTATTAGAAGCAATCTTTGTATATGTAGGCATTTAGTTTCCCCTTATGCTGCCGTGATGCCGTAGAGATTGAATGTGCTACCAGTTGAAAAAGTTCCGCTTGCATTAGTTATTACCATACTACTAATAGCAGCGGTGTTACGCCATAGTCCTGCTTGGTCATTTACTCCGTAGTTAGTAGCATTTCTAGCCTTACTTAAAAATGTTTTATAGGTTGTGGTATTTGAATAATTCATAAAATTAACTATGCCAATCCAACTAAAAACAATGCTGGCATTTCCAAAATAAGTAAGACGAAATTTTGTAGTACTTGATTCTCTGACAGAAGCCGCAGTTGCGCCATCGCCATAAAGAATAGTTCGACTGTAATTTGCTCCAGTGTCTCCATTAACATTTATGTCTATGTCAGCATTATTAACACTTGAACCTGCGTTCATAATAAGTACCAAATCAGTATAAGTGGCAGGGATGCTAGATAATGTGACGGTTGCTGCTGCTGAACCTAGAGTGCTTGAGGCAATCTTTGTGTATGTGCTACCTGCTGCCATTGTTGTTACCCCTTGATTCCATATAATGCTGCTGAAGTATATTGAACAAAATTACCACCTGAGTTATCACCAATGAGAATTGAAGTAACTGCATTTGTGTTATACCAAGCACCTGAAAATAGAATTGAATATCCCGAACCATTTTGGTCATTGCCATTTATTGAACGATAAGTGGTATTTTTTGAAGTGTTGGCATAATCAAGAATGTCAATAATTCCAGCACCAAACATCGAAGCCGTAGATGATGCGGCAGGGTAATTACATATTCTTGGCCCTGTTACAGATGCGCTACCAGCAGCACCAGCAGTACCACCGCTGCCAGTTAGTTCGTGATAAGAATATGCTGCCGAAGTAACTCCATTAAATTGAATGTAGGCATTGCTATTCGTAGCAACAGTTGTTGAGCGAGCAAATAAACGAATCTGTAAATGCTGATAAGTTTGTGGGATAGAACTAAAAGAAATAGTAGCTGTGTTAGTTGAAAGTATAGTTGTCGCAATGCTTTCATAACTTGATAACTTGCCTGAAATTTGTGAAGCCATAATTCCTAAAATTGGAGTCATTAGGAAATGTCACCAACTACTAGCCAGTTATTCGCAGCTAATTTTATTGCTGTTGCTGCCGAATTGACTACACGCAACTTGGGGGTAACGGCTGTCGCACCGGTGCTGATGATTGTGGTTGTGGCTGGTGTTACTGCGCCAATGGTCGGCTGACCTGCTCCCGTAATCCATACAAAAGAAATCTCAGTACCGATTGCAAAGTTGAATGTGGCATCTGTTGGAATACTAAACTGAGCTGTGGCAGCGTTATTCATTGAGAATAAGTAGCCTTCATCGCCACTTGCTACGGTGTAGGCAGCCGTTTTTGCTGTGTAGCCAATAGCAATTTTTGGTGTGGTGATTACGGGCGAAGTTAAAGTCTTATTGGTTAAAGTGTCAGTTGTAGCTTTACCAACCAAAGTGTCAGTTGAAGTGGGCAAGGTCAAGGTTCCTGTGTTTGAAATGGAACTAATGATCGGCGCAGTTAAAGTCTTATTTGTTAGTGTCTGCGCGGTGGTCTTATCAACAGTTGTTGCTGTATCAATGGCAACAGTTGGAACTGGCCCCGTTGCTGAAGTGATTGAGATACCTGTTCCCGCAGTTAAACCTGTGATGTCACCTGTCGCGCCAACCCAAGCAGAACCGTCATAAGCCTCAAGAACATTTGTATCAGAAAGCCAACTCACCATTCCTTCGGCAAGTACGCCTGAAAGCGCAGTTGTGCGAGCTGCTGATGTAGCAAAAACCATAACGGTTTGTTGCATCAAGTAAGTATTTACTTGCGCAGCCGTTAAAACATCGCCCGTTGCAAATAACTTGTATCCCGCACCTGCCATTGTTATCTCCTTGTTAGTAACTCAGGATGCCTGAGCCAAGTTTTCCTTGATCGGTTGTGCTGTCTAAAATAAACGCTTGAATTATAGGTTCTGATGTTAGCAAAGAGCAGTTCCAACTGCGGGGTGTTATATCGTGAGCGATGCCTTGAACGAATAATTCACGCGTGACGGTTGAACCGCCGGGAACTGCCTTGGTGATATTGATTAGGTCAAAGATTTCAGAATCAAGAGCTGCTGTTATGCGAGTGCCTGCCGACTCATCAAATAGATTCAAAGTCATTGAATCAATGCGTAGAACTGCATCTTTGCGAGCTGCTAAAAGCATAACTGCCTGATTATTTGCCTCAGTATCAGTTTGAACTAACAAATTATCTCGAACGCCTGAATGTAGGAAATAAGTGTCAATTGAGGTTTGGTCAAAAACATTCATCACCGCACCGCCCGAACGCTGAACCGACACATCATTTACAATCAAAGTGTCATCGTAGGCAAAGTCAATGCCCTGATAATAGATACCCGAACCGTCATCGGCATAAACAACAGGGATGCCGTCGGCTTTCTTGCTGACATCTGATCGGGAAAGATAATTTACCGTTCCTGAGGAATCAAGATAGAAAGCGCCAAATTCTGACTTTTCAACTAATTGAATTGCTCCAAGTGCATCGCGGTTGGCGGTGCCCGGGTCATTTTGAAGCGCCGAATCTCCCGTTGAAATTGCCCGTTGAGATGCAGGCCAATCTACTAAATCAAGAAAGTTGGTGATACGCGAACCCGACAATTGCCCCGCCGTTGCGCCCGCCAAGGTGGTAACGCTGACACCGTTGAAGAATCTGAATCCATCAACGCATTTGAGGGTTACGCTTGAGGTTTCACTCACGCCAACTTGAAAATTTGTATCGTAGCTTTGGATGTAACCCGCAAAAAGTGGATACTGAACACCCTCATATTCGCCCCAAATGCGGATTTTACGCAATGGAACTAACTTGCCGTAATAGGGAGATGCCGGGTTGCTTGGATTATATGCGCCCGTTGTATCCTCAAGAACAACTGTTGCAGTTCCCGCTTCAAACTTGTCTAAAATACGGTTTCGACCACGCCGAATTCCAACGCGCAAAATGGTGTCTGAAATGTCGGCATTGTCATCGGCATCAGCTAATTGACCCGTACCAAGTAAACCTTTGATTGCATCGCCTAGTGTGAAAGCAGTTGAAATAAAGGCAGGGCCGTTGGTGAAGTCAATGCTTGCCTTGAGTTGTGGTAAACCTGCCATTAGAGGGAGATCGCAGACAATGTGATTGACTTACCCGATTGTTGGAGTCCAAGAAGTTGATCGCGAATGGCAGCAACAAGATCGCCTTCGCTGATAACGCTGCCGCCAACATTGATCGTAATGTTTGAACCGCCCATTGAACCCATCTGTGAAAGTGGAATTACCGCTTCAGGGCCAGCCTCACCAATTACTGAAAGCGTTGGTGAGGTAACAATGCCGCCTGCTGCCATAAATTCAATGGCAGGCAATTTTTTGCCTAATAATTTTGGATTAATAGTGGTGCCACCGCTATCGCCTGGGCCAAGTTGAAGCAGATTTTCAGGCGCAATTACAGGCGGTTTGATAACTATCGAACTGGCATTGGCGGCGGCTGCCACATAACTAGATAAAGCTGCTGTTGCTGAAATCCACCCAATTGTGGCGGCATCTGAACCATCGGTGATGCTTGAGTCATAAGTAAAAGCGCCTTCAGAAATTAATTTGTAGGCTTCGGCGCTACCGTAGGCGGCTGTCCATCCTTCTTCAGCAGAAAGTGGCGCATCAAAAAGAGTTGGGTCATAACCAAATTCTTCAAGAATTTTGGCAAGATAATTTTTAACCTCATC
>Ga0209296_1001699_pt1 | contig 16449 bp, 39 predicted proteins | sample S_130206_EF_Meta_FD_187319 | JGI IMG/M metagenome (GOLD analysis project Ga0209296, IMG submission 187319) | Freshwater microbial communities from Lake Simoncouche, Canada to study carbon cycling - S_130206_EF_MetaG (SPAdes) (version 2) | ecosystem: Environmental > Aquatic > Freshwater > Lake ...
AATTTGAAGATAAAGGCTTTTATCGTTCAATGATTATTGGCATTAAATAACTTTTCTAACTAGCGTTATACTTCTACGCTTAATTCTTTTAACAATAATATCGTTTAAACTAGTACACGGACCAAACAGTATTTTAGTGTCTTTCGTACTGAAATTTCTTATTGCATATCTAAAAGGTAGAATTTCTCTTAACAGAAAAATATTAATAGGAATTTGACGATTTGACTCCCACCACCATACTTCACCTAGTTCTATAAATTTTGCCTTTTCTGCATCAGTCTTAATTAGACTGTAGTCATACATACTTGTAACCTGTGCGTCTTGATTGATCACAACACCTACATATTCACGGCTGACGTGATTTACCACGCTTATAAATGGAAAGTTTTCTTGTAGATTTTCTGTTATTCTCATAGATAAATACTGCAAAGGGTCCGTATAGTATGCAATTAATTTCCGTTTATTTATACCAAAATAAAATAGATGTTTTCACTAACGCAGATTCGGCCTGGCTAACAGAGAGGTATCGTAGAGTGTATAATCGCAACATTAAAATATATCGCGGAGTAGACAATCGTATAGACATTCAGGTACGCAACTCTGATGAAAAGGCTGCAAATGCCGCAGGTTCAACATTGGTATTTAATTTGGTTGAGCGTGAGACCCAGACATTAGTGGCTAAGAAAGATTGTGTAGCTGTTGATGCAACCAAAGGCAAGTTCTATGTAACTCTAACAGAAAGCGAAATGATAGATATCGAAACAGGTTTTTATCAGTATAGCATTTACAAAGAATCAAGAACAGACAACGGTGACGGTACACACATTGTTAGTTCTAGAACACCTGTATACATAGATGCACAATACGACACACTTGCCACAGTAGAAGTATTAGAATCCGGTCAAGGTGATGTTCAACCCAGTACTGTGATTAGAGAATTTGAATTTCACAAGTCATTTGGCGAACCCTTTGACAGCTACTATGCCAGCGGCATTATAGATGCCAATCCACAGATCAGTACTCCACAAAGCCTTCATACATTTCAAATATGCAGTACCAATTACAGTGGTGTAATAAAAATACAAGGCAGCATTGCTGAAGGTGCTACACCAAAAACTTGGGTAGATTTAGAGACTCTAACACTGTCTAGTTCTACTGTAGAATTTAAAAATGTTGTTGGAAAATACAATTGGTTTAGAGTAAAGCATACACCCAATAAGCTCATAACCAACCCCGGAACCGTTGACAAGATACTATACAGATAGTATACTAAGTCTATGACTCTCGTCTTAGACAAATTTCGTTCACTGCTTCCAAAGACCAAGTCCAGCCCTAGCGGCTGGATTAGTTTCAATGCACCCTGTTGTCATCACAGAGGACATGCCAGAGATACTCGAAAACGAGCAGGTGTTATGTTCAGCGAAGGCGTTGTTTATAACTGTTTCAATTGTAAGTATACAGCTAGTTGGCAACCGGGACGCAATATATCCGAAAAGTTTAAGAGTCTATGCCGGTGGTTAGGTGCCAACGATGATCAAATCAAAGAATTAGTATTTGAAGCACTTAAGACTGAGTCAACAGAATACGAGCCTGAACACTTTGTTGAAAAGGTTAAATTTACAGAAAAAGAATTACCTGAAGGAGCAATGTCTATCAATGAATGGGTAAATTCTGCATACCTTCCGGATATATCTGCAGACATTGGTCCGGTGATAGATTATGTTTATGGTCGAGGATTTGATGCACTAAGTAAAGACTTCTTCTGGAGTCCTGCACCCGGATACATCGATCGTGTACTGCTACCTTATTACTATGAAGGTAAAATTGTAGGCAATACAGCACGTAAGATTACCAATGGTAAACCTAAATATCTATCAGATCAACATCCTTTCTTTGTGTATAATATTGATGCACAGGATCCCTTGAGCAAGTATGTATTTGTAGTAGAAGGACAGTTTGATGCACTGGCTATAGGTGGTGTCGGACTGCTAACCAATGAGATAGCGCAACAGCAGGCACACATCATTAACCAATTGGGTAAAGAGGTTATTGTAATCCCAGACCAAGACAAAGCAGGATTGATGTTGATTAAACAGGCCATAGACTATGATTGGTCAGTGGCGTTTCCTACTTGGGATGCAGATGTCAAAGACGTTGCAGATGCAGTACAACAATATGGAAAATTGTTTGTTATGATAGATGCTATAAAAACCGCTCAACGAGGTGAGATTAAAATCAGTGTTGCCAAGAACAATCTAGAAACACGCCTTGCATTACATGAAGAAAGATAATATAATATAACTATGATAAAAGATTACGGAATTGAAGTACAGAAATTGTATCTTGAATTGATGCTTGCAGATGCAGAAGTATTTGTACGCTGTCAAGGTATTTTTGATCACACATTGTTTGATCGAAAGCTACAGGATGCCGCAGAGTTCATTAATGAATATGCCAAACAATATAGTGTGTTGCCAGACTATGACATGGTCAATGCCAACTGTAGAACAGATATGAAACGTCCAGATGATCTCAAAGAAGGTCATTTGGATTGGCTCATGGACGAGTTTGAAAGTTTTACCCGTCACAAGGCCATTGAACGTGCAATCATTGCCAGTGCAGATCTATTAGAAAAGAAGAACTACGGTGAAGTCGAAACCTTAATCAAAGAAGCGGTACAGATTGGCCTTGCTCGAGACATGGGTACAGACTACTTTGCAGATCCCAGAGCTCGACTAATGGGTCTCAAAGACAAGAACGGACAGATCAGTACAGGATGGCCAGGACTAGATCGCAAGTTATTTGGTGGAATGAATCGCGGAGAGTTGAATATCTTTGCGGGTGGATCAGGTGCAGGCAAATCATTGTTCTTGGCTAACCTAGGTGTTAACTGGGCATTGATGGGTCTTAATGTTGTGTATCTAACACTAGAACTTAGTGAAGCACTTGTATCTATGCGTATTGACAGTATGGTAACAGGAGTTGGTACTAAAGAGATTTTTAAAGATCTTGATGATGTTGAAATGAAAGTCAAGATGATTGGCAAGAAAGCCGGTATGTTGCAGATCAAGTATATGCCGTCGGGCAAGACAGTCAATGATATTCGTGCTTACATCAAAGAATATGAAATCAAAGTAGGCAAGAAAGTAGATGTATTACTAGTGGATTATCTAGACTTGTTAATGCCCATTGGCAAGAAGATTTCAGCAGAAAATCTGTTTGTCAAAGACAAATATGTGTCAGAAGAACTGCGCAATCTAGCAATGGAAAAGAAAGTTTTGTTAGTAACTGCGGCACAGTTGAATCGTGGTGCTGTAGAAGAAGTAGAATTTGATCACAGTCACATTAGTGGTGGTTTGTCAAAGATTCAAACTGCGGATAATGTATTTGGTATCTTTACCAGTCGTGCAATGCGTGAACGTGGACGTTATCAAATACAACTAATGAAAACTCGTAGTTCAAGCGGTGTTGGTATGAAAGTTGATCTAGAATTTAATATAGAAAGTTTAAAGATCAGTGATCTACCCGAGGACGAACAAGACTCAAACGGTGCTACCAGTCGTGGATCTAGCAGTATCATAGAAAGCATCAAGAACAGGACAACAGTGAAAGCCCAGATAGATGCCGACGGAGTTATCCACGAAGATCCCACACAGGGAGCCAGCATTGGCAAAGTACGTGCTAATGTAGAATCCAGCAAATTGTTGGAGTTGTTGAACAAGATGCACGATGAAGACTAAAAAAGTAGAGTTATATAAATGGTTGCCCTCTGAGGGAGAAACAATAGAAATAGACTGGCCCAAAGTACACAAAACCATAGGTTTAGATCACACCAATTGGTTACTTAAACAACCACATGAAATTTGCCAATTAGTACTAGAACGCAACGACATGTATTGCCGTTTAGTAGCAGAATTTTACCATGAACAAACTTTGACGCATTACCACTTAATGTGGGCTAAATAATGAATGCGAGCAAAAGAGTTTATCAACGAGAGCTGGAATGGCCGAAGTCACGGAACACCTAAAAAGGTTCGTGATCGTGCTGCAGATCCTTTGCCCGGGGTCTACGTACAAAGACAGTTAAGAAATACCGATACCTACATGCAGTATCGTATGGGACTAGCTTTGGCTGCTGCCCGTGCTGATCAAGCAGGTGAAGTTAAATTCAGTCAAGAAAGTTCCTGGGCTGAAAACTTTATCAACGTCATGTGGAGTCCCGAAGACGAAGAAACCATCATGTTGGCTAGCAAATTAATGGGTGTGACTCCGACTGCTATTACAGACAAGAAGAGTAGAGAACCTAAAACAACAGAGTCTACTAGCCCTGTTGCCAAACCCAAGCCTAACAAGTACGGAGTTTGACATGCGTCTAAGAGAACTAGCAGCCTCGGACTTGGTCACTGTTAATCGTAGACTAAATCCCAAGATATGGAACGACACTGAATTAGACCCCGCAGTACGCAGCAAGCTGATAGAAATTGCTAGAGCATTTCAAGAATTCATTGGTGTTGAACTTGATGTACAAGATTACACAATAACAGGCAGTAATGCTAATTATACCTGGACTCGCTACAGTGACCTAGATCTACACCTTATTGTTCCCGGCATTCCCAATGATGCAGATCGAGAACTCTACTCGGCCAAAAAGGCACTCTGGGGTGAGCAACACGAAATTACAATCCGTGGTATGCCGGTGGAATGTTATGTACAAGGCTCAGGTGAACCACATCACAGCACAGGCGTTTACAGTCTCAGCAAGAACACCTGGTTAGTAGAACCCAAGAAAGTCAAACCTAAAATTGATGATGCCGCTGTACGTGCTAAATCAGACAGTCTAGCACACGATGCCAAGACTGTGTTAAAAAGCCGGGATCTAGACCGTATCAAGGCAGCAAAAGAAAAGATCACTAAAATGCGTCAAGCAGGTCTAGAACGTGCGGGAGAGTGGTCAGTAGAAAACCTAGCTTTCAAAATACTAAGAAACCTAGGTTTGATTGATGAACTCGCAGATCGTATTCGCGAGCTAGAAGATGATGCTCTGAGCCTAGAACAAGCTCAGGTATTAGACTAATCTACACGATAGCACTCGTAGACATCCCAGCTAGAAATTTCATAAACCATAAATCTAGTGGCAGCTTCCAGGCTGGGAAAGGTCTTGGTAAATCGTGTGCCGATTTGATAGTAGCCCACACACCACATCAGTCTTTCTTAATGCCAAACAACTGTAGCAGGTTAATGAACAGATTGATAAAGTCCATGTAAAGTGTTAAAGCACCAATGACTTCTTCTCTGCCTGTATCTTCACCTAGACTAACCATTTCACGGATTTGCTGTGTGTCGTAGGCAGTAAGACCTAGAAAGATAATGATAGCCAATGCTGATATCACTGTCTGCATGACTGTGCTGCCAATAAAGATGTTGACAATTGATGCAATGCAGATGGCAATCAGGCCAACGATCATAAACTGTCCCATGCTTTCTAGACTGCGTTTAGTGAAGTATCCATAAAAGCTCATTGTACCAAACAGTATGGCAGCACCCATGAACGCACTAACAATACTTCCCATGGTAAACACAGCAAAGATTGTGGCCATGCTGAGTCCCATTAGAGCGGCAAAACCATGCAAAAATAACTGTAGTTGCCCTTTGTTAAAGTTTTCGCTGGCAAAGGCAAAGGCAAATATGGCCACCAATGGTGCAAAGATCACAATCCATTTCATCACGCCTGTGAAGAAGAATTGCAGTAGTTCGGGCGAAGTGCCCACAAAGTAGCTGACAATCATGCTGACAATGACTGCTAGGCTCATATGGCCATAGACACGACCCATGGCTGAATTGATTTGATCTGCTGATCGATAAGCAACTGATTCTGTGTAAAACATTGAAATCTCCTAGAATAATACTACTAGTATATAGGAATTTATTTACTCTGTCAAGTCTAGGCTGTGAAAACTTCTACAAATCCCTGCCAAGGTTCTCCCTTGCGACGAGTCATTTTTTCCGCTAGTGTACGGGCTTCTAGATTGGCCACTGTGCGTTGACGTAGTTCTAGTCGTTGTCCTGTGAGATCCCGGCTCATTACGGTTTCGCCTGTGAGCATGTTTCGTGCCTTAACTACCAAATATTGTTGTGCCATATTATAGTCCAAATTCTCTAGCAAATTCCTGTGCCTTAACACTGTCAAAGAATTCCAAAGATATTGTTTGATTTTTATAGATGATCTGATATTCTACTTGATCTTGGGCATGAGCAGCCAGCCACTGATGCCAAACATCTTCTGCTACCAGATTTTCTATAGTCCAGGGTTTTGTATATTTCATAGTGTATTTATTCATCAAATAGAGTTCTAACCACTCGAGAGTATTCGGGATATTTCATCAACCAAAGACTGGCGAATTCTGAACGATTAAACAGCATCCACCAATCTGTTACTAGACTGTAGTCATGTTGATAGTCAGTGACCTGACTTCTAGGCCAATACGTGACCACTGTTAGAGTCCAAGCATCAAGCAACAGTCGTTGAGCTTCCTGAAACGGCTCTAAGTAGACTAGTAACATACGACCCTCCGCTAGAGTATTTATGAGCCGCGAAGCGGAACGCTCAATTAGAGAGCGCGAAGCGCCTGCGAAGCAAAGCGGTAAAAAGCAGATTTCTAGTGGGTTAACTGAGCAGTTAATTATAGTGTTCTATAGTTGTGCGCCAATCCTTGCGCACCATACTAGTACCGTGGGGAATTAACTGTTTTCTCGGCGTACTTCTTCAAAACTTAGTGTTACGCCCATACCCGAAGTACTCTTGCGATCTGGCCGTATATAGTAAGGATCTAACCATACCCACAGTCCTGATGTCATACGAGTGGGAAACCAAGCAAAGAATTCTGTATAGTGATGACCAAAGTAGTTGACGGGCTTCATATGGTATTTATATAGCACCTCTTAGTATGGTCATGGTAATCTCTTGATCTGCAATGCGATAGACATTGTAGCACTCTCTGCGGATCTTCTTTTGATTGGGTTGGCTTCTGCGGCCACCCGCTGAGCTGTTTAATGGCTGTAACTGCACTTGATTACTGGCCGCGTAGACCTGTATAACACGGGCTAGAATGAGTCTATTGTGTTCAGTGACTAGACAGTGATCTCCGGGAGCTAGTGCGGCGCCGGCAATGTCTCGATGTTGTAGTGTGTAGTTCATAGTAGAAAAAGGTTTTAGTAGGTGGAAAAAATTCAGTGCAGATTTTTTTGATCTAAGAAAAAGGGTTGCAGAGGGGTAATTTCTGGTCGCGCAAAAAATTTGGGTGGAGTACTTAGCTTTTCAGGGTGGTGATTTGCTACCATAGTGTTGTATAATAACAACACTGTAGTATATACACCGACCACCCCACCATGACCCCACCATCACCTCAGCACCGGTCGGTCATGCCCGGCCGTCTGTCTCGTTCTCTGAGGTGATGGCCACATTGGCGACGAGCCTTGTCTTCCCAATTGGGAGTGACATCTAACAGTGTGTATCCCGGTCGAGGATCCCAAGGTGCGTCACGTAGATCTTTGCCCAGCTGTGCGCAGCCTGTTAAAGCTGCTGTGCTGCTAGCGGCTAGCAATACTGTGCAAATACGCTGTGATATTAGCATCTACGTCCTCTACTGTGTCTAGCTGTGCTGCTGTCATAAGCTCACGCATGACAACAGCTCGCTTCTTATATGCGGGCGGCATAGCTTGTACCATAGCGTCCACAGCTTCTAGTGTATCACAGTTCCATAACAGCTTACAGATCTGTACATCCTTGTCCGTGAGTCCTTCTAGCCGGATCATTGGCTTGTTGCCTCGTTAGCATAGCTGGCACCTACAGCCATAAGCGCAATGCCTACTAGGGCGAATGTGCCCAAGTATACGCCATCGTAGGTAGCAAGGTCTGGGCATTGTTCAACGCCGCCTAGTGTGCCCAACAACAAGATTAAACCTGTATACAAGCAGAACAATGCCTTTTGATGTAGTGTCATATCTAGCTCCTAGTGTGTTTGTGTATGTGTTAATTATATGCTCAAAAAGCCTCGGTGTCAACCCCTGCGAAGTACCCAGGCGTGTTGCAGGGTCTAGTGGCAAGGGTCGGCACTCCGGCAATTAGTCTGTCCAGCTCTCTACCATCATAACGGGCTTCTTCAGCACTCGTTTGACGAAGTCTTCTGGCTCATCATCTACACGGGTCAGCATATAGCCCATGCTCTCGCCCAGGTCTGCTTGTTTAACTTCTAGCTCTATGCCTGCCTTTTCGAACGCATAGTTCATCTTTGTTAGGGCGTATTGTACGCCTGCTACAAAGGCCTCGTAGCTGTTGTGGATGTCGTCCTCGTCCATTTGGAAATGGTCCTGCATGACCTCAAAGTATTCCTCGCCGTCTGCTACTACGAAGGGCTTGATCTTCTTCCAGGCCTTTTGGTCTGTGCTGTCAAAGTGGTCACAGCATTCGTTGAGATCAAAGCTGTTGAAACTATCATAATTTACTTTAGCCATTTGGGTCGCTCCTTTGTGTTACAGTATGTGTCTATTGTACTACCAAAATCACTCTTTGTCAAGGCCTAATAGGCGCTCGCATTCAATCTGTCTATCAATGCCACTCTGGTGAACTTCGAACTCAGGAGTCTTGTTCAGAGTGTATACGATAGCGGCCAGTCCCACTGTGGCCATTACCAAATTGGTAACGATCAGGGGAGCGTCTTTGATCCTTACTGCGACTATCAACCAAATGAAGCCACCTAGGACCAACAGTGCGGGACCCTCTGGATACATGCCTAGGCCGTTAACTGCTGTGCCTATGATCAAGATCGCTGTTGCGGTCCACTTAAGAATGCTGTTTGTTTTGTTCATGTGTTAATTATAGCAGGGTTTGTCCAAAGTGTCAACCGAAGACCCTACACACAGTAGGGTCGTTGTTTTTATGCTACACTGTGCTTGGCTTGCAGATGTGCAATCTCTAGTTGCATTTTTGCAATTTTTTCTTTTTCTAGCTTTGCAATAAACTTTGCTTTTTTAGCTTCGATATCTCTGCGGAACTTAGCAGTGCTTACATTTAGCATGTAAGACGTTTGACCGTAGCTTTGCAGTGTGTTTTGTGTGCAGTACACTTTAGCACGAGCGGCTGACATTGCGAATGCGTTAACTGTGTTAGCGTATTGACCCATTTTGAACTCCTTAAAAACTTATTATAGCACACTAGATCCAAAATGTCAATGTGCTATAAAAAGCCCTTACGGGCTGTAGGGTTATGCGTTTTGCATAAATGTGTTAATAAAGCACTCCCCTACGTCTAAGCTAACGTAGTTGTCCCCTTGCATTCCCTGCTCGCTGTAGCTAACATCGCTAGCGTCAAAGCCCTTAGCAGTTAACAGTTCTTTAAGCTCAGTCATAAACTGTTTGTCTGTGTAAATGAGACCGTCTGTGTTTGTGTCCCATGTTGCTGTGTTAAAATAAACACGCAACTCGCCAAAGTCCAACTCGTCGTTTGTGTAACTTAGTTGCAATGCTGTAATCTCTACAGCTTTGCGCTTGTTGCTCCAATAGCCCATGCCATTTGTGTTTAGTGTTGCGTTAACTTTGTACATTGTTTATTCCTTGTTAAAACTTGCGTTAATGCGCAAAAAAGTTGCACTACTGTATTTGCTAGTAGTAACTTTAATTCTGTTACTAAAACCTGCTAGTGCAAAAATGTCTTGCACTTCTTTTGTGTATGTGTTAGCATTGCACTTGCTTATCCGCCATGCAAGCAAACGTGTGTTGTTAGTACCCTTGTCCGCATAACTTGCGCTATTGTTTACAATGTTGTTTACAATGTTTAAAACTTGCGTTGTGTTTGCTAATTGCATTGTGCTTCCTTTGTTGCTAAGTGTACATTATAGCACACACTTGTCCAAAATGCAAGTGTGTGCGTTAATAACCCTACAGTTTAGTCTACAAATACAATTTGTGTAGTACGCAAACTTTGTTGTGCGTAAGCCACAGTGCGTTGCACTTCGTTTTGCAAGTTTTCTGCAAGTAAGTCTCCGCTAACATAGTTGCATTTTGCTTGTACAGGGAATTTATATTTGTAGCTAGTGCCTACTAACTCTTTGTGTACGTTAAATGCAATTTGCACTTTGTAGGCATTAATTTTTTTGTTGTAAACTAGCTTTGCGTATGCTATGCACTGTGTAAACATTTGAGCTCCTTTTGTGTGTATGTGTTTATTATACTGCACAATGCCCAAAATGTCAACCAAAATGTTAAAGACCCTTTAGGTCACAGGGTTATTCTTGGGTATGTCTAATAGTTCAGCACCATCCTCTTTGGCAATGGCGAATCTGACTTCTGTGAACTTCAGCTTGAGAGCAGCCAGGATCTCATCGTAGTTGGAACCTTGTGCTAGGAACTCACTGGTCTCCTTACGGTAAACATAGAGTCGACCCTCTACACGCTCTACCATGATGTTGATCTCGGTCAGCTGGGTCTTGTCCTCTTGACCAAGTTCCTTCTGCAGATCCGCCATGACACTCTCCAGCTTCTCGGGTGTGACTCCGGCTCGGCGTAGGAGATCAGGCACGATCTTCTTGTGCAGGTGGTCTGCCATTCGATAGCCCACGATCCCACCTAGGATGCAGCCTAACACAAAGGCTATAAGATCAAATTCCATTATCGTTTCTTCCTGTTGCGAGACACCTGAAACTCTCGATCGATGTAGTACTGGATGAGGCTGCGTTGCATTAGTGTAACCAAGTCACCGTTGTCTTCCGGCACTATGAATCGTACAGGGCAGGTGCCCCAGGTATGATTCATCTGGAAGTTGGCAAAGTAACGTCTATGATCCTTGTTGGTCGGATCGAAGGCCACCAAAGGCCTACAGTAGTATTCTAGTCTGCTCATATGTTTATTTACGCGAATTCAGGTTGATCGATCTTGGAGAGCATGTTGGCCGGCACTCGCCATGCACCCTGTATGGTCTTGACTGTGACATACTTGATGGCGATCTTCACAACCACACCAGTCACATTGCGGCCAGTCTTGCTGCTTGTGAAGTTGACATTGTCTCCAATGGTCAAGCTTCGCTTGCTCTGCTCAGTAAGCCTTGCACGGGCGAACTTGACAGCATCGATGATCGAAGTCAGTTCGTTGTTGGTGAATCCACCTTCGAGAATCGCGGTGTTGATCTGCATGATGTTCATGGTCTGCTCCTTAGTGTGTATGTGTTAATTATAACACCAAACGGCTCCCTTGTCAACCAAAAAAAACCCTAGTACCGAAGTACTAGGGCAAAGTTACCACTACCGGGAGCGAATCGGATTTAAGCGGTAACGGCTGCTGTCTTCGCGACAGTAGTCTTTGCAGCCACGGGGGCTGGATTCTTCTTTTCTGCATAGGCGATGGCAGCTTCGATAGCAGCATCACCTTTGCCGAACTCAACACTCTTGAGGTGCTGTACTGCTTCGGCCTTGGTCATCTCGCTGGGCAGCTCAACCAACTCAACGCCAGTGTGGCCGTTCTTGGCAAGGATCTTGATACGCATGGTATCGTTAGCGAAACGAAGCTTGGTCTTGCCTTCGAGGGTTGATACGCCTGCAACTGCGAATTTCTTATCTGTACTCATTTTACTGTTTCCTTCTGTGTGTGTTTAAAAAGTATGCCAATTGTTCAGCATGTTATTAGTGTAACATCGTTTTGGAATGGAGTCAACCATTCATTTTACCAAATTAACCTGTATGGTCACGCTCTCTTTCTCGTCCAGAGCATCGATGAAGTCATCGCCCATCAAGAGCTCTTGCATGGTTAGATCGATCATGTTCTCGACCGTGGGCAAGTCAGCTTCGCCCGGTCCAGCACACTCTACCGTGAACATGAATGTGTAGGTTCTAGTCATTCCCATCGTCCTTCAGTTAATAAAAAAGTTGTAAGGGCTTCATCCTTTAGAAAGATGTGGCCGTATTCATCAAATGCCCAAAGAGGAATGGGCTGATTGTTTCTCTTTATGGTAGCAGATTCCCACCAGAAACAACCAGCACCGAACTGGGTGGTTAGGAACGATCTCTGCTCCCAAAACCTAGTTCGGGCCCTGTTACGGGCTTCGTCACCATAGGCACTACCGTAGTCCGTTCTGTGTGTCCAGACTCTGTAGCCGTTATATCTACCATCCAGTTTGACTATGTTCTTCATTCTGCAATCAACTGGGCCTTCTTGTCGGCTCCGTCTTTGATCCAGGCTGTGAGTTCTTCCTCATTCTCTGCTTCGTATTCACGAATGCATTCTGAGATACCAAACATATTGTCCAACTCTGCAGGCAGTTCGGCTTCTACTTGATCTGCACTCATGCCTTCAAGGTTGAACTCTTCGTCACCATCTTCGGTGGTCCAGGTGCCGCAATAGGCCATTCCGCTTTCGTAATACATGGCGTTGACTATGAAACCCAGTTCACTCAACTTCTCGTAGGCTCGAACCGGAGGGCTCCAGGCTGTATCAAAGCCAGCAGTCAACATACAGGGATCGTTAGGGTTGATATCGTTATTACCCTGTTCACCAGTGTCCCACTTGGTGCCCCACTCTCCCACGCTGAAGTCATACCAGTTGCCGTAGCCATGATTCAGGACATTCTCAGCGGTCTTACGCTCGAGCTCTTCCTGCTCAGGACCACTGCCTAGAAAACCCGAAGTGATCTTAAGATCCTCTGGCACTGGAATGAATTCGTTCAGGAACTCTCCACGCTCCAGTGCGTCATAGGCCCGCTGGATCATAGCAGGATCTTTGTGTGTCAGTGTGACATGATTGTTGCACCAATTAGGCATTTGACATCTCCTTGAAAGTTGAAATTACTCGATGAACGGCAAGATTGTTTCGGCCGCCGATGTGCCAACGATACTGGCCCATTGGGGTTTCGTATTCTTTCCAATCGTAGATTGTGGCCACTGTGCCATCTTCGAACTCCAAGCACCACTCCGCAGTGGTCTTGTCGCCGCCGCCTTCGGGCTCACCAAACACTTCTACCAGTTCATGGTAGTAAGCGGTTACATATCCCTGCAGGCAGGTTCCATTTGCATTTGCATCTTTAGTAAATTTCATTGTCGCTCCTTAATCTCTTAGTGTTAATAGTATAACATCAAACAGCCAATCTGTCAATCAAAATAGATTGGACTTACATTGGCCTCAAGCCAAATGCCGTATTCAGTTAGGAAAGGATTAAAGGAACTCCGACTACATGCTAGCACCGTCTGCTAGACACTTGCCTTCGTCATTACTGCCTACATTGTCCGCCGCTTCTCCAGAGCATACGCTCCTATTTCATGACCTGGACTTGATCAACACCCGTCGGTGTTGCAATCATCCCAGAGCCCTAACGGTGTAGGTAACCTTTAACTCTTTCCTAACTGTCTCTGTTATCGCTTAGGCCGAGTCTCCAAACTCGCTTCGTATCCCTTGTCTCGCCTTTTTGCATTTCTGCGTGGCTTGCATTTGGGGATCACCTTGCTTCCTTACTATGTGTTTATTATAGCACCAATCTGCCTACTTGTCAACCAAATTCAAACCCAAATTTGAATTCTCTTACCCACTCAAAGCGGGTGGTTGCCGGAACCCAACGAACTGCGGTGCTGGCCTTCTTGGCCGGTTCTGCACAGATCAAGATCCAGTTCTTCTGTGGCGAAAAAGCCACATCTCGCTGCACCTTTACGATCTCTACAACCCGATCGTTCAACTTGGCCAATACAGTCATTTCGCTCTCCTTGTTACTCACTATGACTCTAGTATAGCACCGATCGTCCAAAGTGTCAACCAATTTGTGTGTTGCAAAACTGCCACATCTTGAACTGCTCACCTCGCAGTCCCATTAGGATCCCTTCGTAGTCCCTGTAGGAGCAGAAGGCCCAGATGCGTTCAGGACTATACCTATAGTTAGGCACCCCCATCTGGGCGCCTGCCCTACCCCAATCGTAGGTCCGCTCGGTATTGTGTTGGGTAACGATGCGTTTCGCGGTCGAGGCCAACTTGTAATACTTCTGCATATGACCTGACTTCTCATCGTAGACTACAAATCCCATATTACTCTCCCATCAAGATCTTAACCATGTTCTGCCAAGTGTTTGCAGGCACCTCGAAACTGGAACCCTGGGCAGGTGCAGGTTCGCGCTTCTGCATCGACGTAATAGACTTGACCTTTAGAACCAGTGACTGTGATTGCATTTGATTTTCTTTCTTTAAATGGATTTGGTTTAACTGCTTCGAACTTCCTACCTCGCTTGTCGAATCCCTTGATTCCTGATTTGAAGTAGAATGGTTCGCTTTCGCCCTTCTTGATATAGGCAACCAGAGTGGAGCCTTCCAGCAGGTATGTGTGTGCTGGAAAAAGACCCCCGGTTGTTTCTCTTATCGCTTCCATCACCAAGCCAACTCTTTAGCTGGGTATGTGATCTTGCCCTCGTACTCCAACTGGCTCTTTTCGAACTCTGTCAGGTATTCATCGGCAACCACTTCCCAAGCAATCACCCACTCGCGGAAGCCCATGTTGTCGCACTCGATCTGGCCACGCAGGGCCATCACTGTCTCGGTGGCCTTGTTGATGTCTCGGAACTTCTTGACCACATAGTCGTTGCCACCCTTCATCTTCCAGTACTGGGGGCACTCACCCTCGCCGTCCCAATCGTGGGCGCCGTAGTTCTCTTGGATCTGTGTAGTGATAAGCAGTTTAGCCATTTGTCGCTCCTGTTTGTTGCTGTCTATGTGTTTATTATAACACCGTCTTGCCAAACTGTCAACCAAAAGCCCTTTCGGGCTCTGGGTTAATCCAACCTGCTGCCTGCGTAGACCTTGTCCAGGCCCAGCTTGGTCTTCAGCACAGCCGCGTAGGCCTCAGCACCTGCTTCCAGAACGCTGACACTCTGTACACCTGCTTGGCTTGGATTCCACAGCTGGAGGCTGCCTGTGTAGTTCTTGCGGAAGCCAGCGGCCTGCAACCACTTGCCCAGCTTGGAGTTAGAACGGACACCGTAGACGTCCACCCAGGCAAAACCACAGGCATCACGGTCGCCGTGCTTCTGTAGGAATGCCTTAGCGGCTGTACGGGCCTGCATACCAGCTTCATTGGTTGCGTCTTGAACTGCCTGCTCTGTGATTACGATTGCATTCATTTTCAGCTCCTGTTTGCGTTGTTGATGTCTAATTATAACCCCAAACGCTCAATCTGTCAACCAAATGACAAAAGACCCTTTAGCTGTTCAGGGTATTGTAGGGATCGTACTCTTGTGGCGAATCTGCCACACCCATTTCCTCTAGTGCGCCTAGCACGATCTCGATAGGGCAATCCAGCATGATCGCGATCACCTTGGCACTGTGGCCTTCGATGTAGAGTTGCTCGATGTCGTAGCTAAGTTCTGCCATTTTGCTCATATCACTTCCTTTGAATTTAAAAAATCTACCAACTCATCACTGACTGACTCGAACTGATACTCTTTGTCATACCAGTCAACCCACTCACCTTGTTCTACAGTACAGTCACCGTCTTGTATCCGTTCTAAGGCACTGTCTTCAGAAAGGGCCTTGACAGTAAAGACTTCATCAACTATACTGCGTCTTGTAAACACATAGGTCCGCATCACTTGGCCATTTCAACAGACTTCTCTTTGACTGAGTCAACGCCACGATCCAACATCTTGGCAATGCCACCGAAGCCAACAGTTGCCAAGACTAGACCAAAAATTGTACCAATGATAAATGCTTTCATGATTGCTCCTTAAAGTAAATTGCCTGCATACGATTGCTCACGCGATCCTCTACGAACGCATAATCGTTTTCAAAAACCACACGGGGATTGGCTAGGATCTTCTTAGCCATAATACGAACGCTTCGTTCGTTGATGCTGTCGGTTACATCATAGCCAGGGCCGTGATTCTTAGCACCGTCTGCCGTGTACGAATACTTGCCTAGGCACCCACACATACAGCCTATGCGGCCGTTGTATACCTTTACAATTCGATTTACATCTAACATACTCGCTCCTTAGTGTCTATGTGTGTATTATACAATCAAAAAGCCAATCTGTCAACCACGGACTAGATCGAAGATTGAGTTTTGCAATCTTGCCACATCTTCGTTGGGCACGTAGAAGTCGGTACGTGGATCCCAGTACTCACCCGCCTTAGGGTCATAGTACAGGACCTGACCGTTGGGATAGTGGAAGGGACCCTCTAGGCCCTTGCGAGCTTCGTATTCCTGATTGTGCTTGAAAACAGTGTAAGCCATCTACCACTCCTTGTTGTCTGTATGTCTCTATTATATGCGATCTAGAAGGATTTGTCAACCAAAATAATAGCCCTAGAACATCTAGGGCTATTACGTGCATACGTGTAGCAGCGGGGCCAGTTGCTAGTGTGGCTTTTTTACCACACCCCCGGCACTCCAATCAGCCCGCTTCCTTCTCATAGATCACTGTCTGTCCAAAAG
>Ga0209296_1001700_pt1 | contig 16449 bp, 23 predicted proteins | sample S_130206_EF_Meta_FD_187319 | JGI IMG/M metagenome (GOLD analysis project Ga0209296, IMG submission 187319) | Freshwater microbial communities from Lake Simoncouche, Canada to study carbon cycling - S_130206_EF_MetaG (SPAdes) (version 2) | ecosystem: Environmental > Aquatic > Freshwater > Lake ...
GGACCTGGGGCTTAGATGCTCAAACGCTGGTAGTAAATCCAGTAAGCTATGACCGTAATGGCATACCCAACTTTAGTAGTAGCTTGGTTATAGGCTATTTTGCCAAACAAGAATTAGCAGTAGATACAACAACTATAAATGTAGTTAATGCGGCATTAGGCACAGTGAATATTACTATCCCAGCAAACTTATACACAGGACCAATTATTCCCGACGCAAGAAAGAATGTTCCAATCACAATCGTAGGTGTAACTTGGACGACAGCAGGCACACCAACACAGGTCAATAGTCATCGTTGGGCATTTATTCAGTGCTACGAACCGGATGTCACTATTGGTAATCCTATTTTAGACGCAGGCTACACAGCACTAACAATAGCCTAAGGAGTTTTATGGCAGATATTACCGTAACAATTCCCAATAGCACATTTACCGTAGATACTATCAGTAATGGTATCGAAGTAACAACACCCACTAGTGTAGAAGTCAATGTTGATTCAAATTCAAATACTATCGACATAACAAATACGCCACAACAGATAACAGTATTGACTAGTGGCACATTAAACATTACAACAACAGACACAGATAGATTAGTCGCAGGCAGTAATCAAGTAATATTAAACACCAATGCCACAATGACATTTCCAAATAATGTCATTGATTTCGGCAGTCAAACAGCAGATTTAAAAAGTAGTAGTTACAGTGAATTATGGTATCGCAACGCCACAGCTACACCGCCGCCAGGACAGGGCATACAAACTTATATTTGGGCCTGGGAAAATCAAGCAGGCATCGCTGTTGAAAGTGTAGATAACGGATATAAAGAATGGTATTTCAATGCCAACGGCACAACACAATTTCCCAGTTATACATTTCCATACGCAGATGGCACAGCCAATCAAGTATTAACTACCAATGGATCTGGTATATTAAGTTGGACAACAACAAATCCAATAATTACATTAACAACTTCAACAACCGCGGCAAATCAAGTCTTAGATAGTTTTAGTGCAGCCACATATAGAACAGCAAAATATTTGGCAAGTATATCAAGTGGTAGCAGTTATCAAGCCATAGAAATATTAATTACTCACGACGGCACTACCGCTGTACAAGCAATATATGGTGATTTACCCACAAGTACAAATTTAGCCGCATTCTCAGTAGATATAAACGCAGGTCTCGTTAGATTATTAACAACACCAGTAAATGCGGTTACAGCATATAAAGTAACAAGAACCACAATAGTGGTATAACATAAGGATAATGAATTATGGCAAACAAGAATTTTAAGGCACGAATCGGTATAGAAGCACCGTTGATAGCCGCAGATAACGGCACAACAGCAATCACACTCAGCGACAACGATGTAACAGTGGTAGGTGATTTAACTATTACAAGTAATACTATTAAATCAAGCACAGGTGCAACAGCAATATCATTAAGCAGTGATGATGTAACTGTAGCAGATAGATTATTCGTTGTTGGTAATATTATAGGCAGTAATGGCGGATATACAGCACTAACATTTAATCAAAATGATGTTACTGTAGAAGGTGATCTAACAGTTACAGGCAATGACATTAAATCAAGTAGTGCTACAGCAATTACATTAAGTGGTGCAAATGTCACAGTGGCAGGCACTTTAGAAGTAGATGGTAATCAAATTAAAGCCAGTGATGGAACAACAGCACTTACATTATCCGCCACAACTGGTAATGTTGCGGTGTCAGGTGATCTAGCAGTTAATGGTGCTACCAGTGCAGATATTACAACAACTACAACAACTGCGTCAGTGTTCAACACCACAGCAACAACGGTAAATGCCTTTGGTGCAGCCACAACAACTAATATTGGTGCTAAAACTGGTTCAAGTATTATCAATGGCACAAATAGATTTACCAGTCCCATAGTCTATGGATTTTTAGGCGGCGCAACAAGTTCTGGTCGTGGCTATATGCAAAGCAATGGTAATACTGGTAGTTTTTCAAGTGCAAGAAATAACTTAGTAATGCGAACATTTCCCACTGCTACTGCTACCAGTGCTAGGGGTGGTTTAATTTTTGAAAATTCCAGAGGCAATGAAACCACCCCTGTAGCATTGGCAACAAATGATTTAATTGGTGAACTCAGTGCCACAGGTTATGCAACAAATGGCTGGGTTGGTGATTATGTTACTGCTACTCCAGGCACAGCCTATTTTACTGCCACAGAAACATGGGTTAATACAGGTGGTCCTTATCCCACAGCAGGCACTGTAACCAATGCTGGCACTGGATATATTGTATCATTACAACCAACTGCCACAAGCCTTGCTACTGGCAATACCAGTAGAATAAATGTATTAAATATCAATCCGCAGACAAGTGCTTTAAGAACTGATATATTTAATGTAAGTGATAAAACCAATAATCGTAATTATATTGAAACAACTGGCACATTTGATTATAGCCAACCATTAGGAGTCACAGCCAATCTATTAAACACTAACACAGCGGCTGGAGCCAGCGTAGGCATTACCACTAATTATAGAGCCACCAGTGGTGGAGCATTAACATTACCGCAGAATACTAATAAATTAGGCAACTTCCGTTTTAACAGTTATCAAGATACTAGTGGAACTTATGCTCTTGCTAGTCAGGTTCTCGCCGAAGCCACTGAGAATTGGACTTCAACGGCTAATGGCAGTAGAATTAGTTTTCTTGCTAATAAACAAGGACAGAATTGGAGCACAGGACATACTCAAGTGGCAACATTTAGTCCTGAAACAAGTAATTTCAGCAGTGATACATTTACCATTGAATCAAATGCTGGCACTGACTATGCTGTGTTAAATGCCAATACTGCCAAATTTAATGTTCCAGTTACCACTGAACTTACCACTACAACAATCAGTGAAGGCACAACTTACACACCAGCAGCCACAGTAGATAACAACATCAGTGTTCAAATTGATACACTTGCTGGCGGCACTACTGTCATTGACTTGGCAAGTTTAACTGGAAATACACGAGGTGCTAGTTATAACATATTAGTGTTTAATAACACTGCCAGCGGCACACCTATACAAGTTAAAAATACAAGAATTAACAGTAATAATTTAATGACACATACTATTACCGCAGGCGATAGAATTATAATCAATGCGTATGTCGTTGGCAATTACGCCACCGCTACTCATTTAGTTGTAGCATAAAAGGAACATAAAATGGAATTCACATTGAAACAATTATCTTGGATCGTCATAGGTAGCCTAGGTCTAGGTGGTAGTGGTTATATGAGTATGAATTCTAAGATAGATGAACTGGACAAAAAGACTGCTGTTATACACGCCAACAGTGATAATCAAAATAAAATGTTAGAACGCATTGAACAGAAGTTAAATGCCAAATAAGGACAGCATTATGCAATATCAAAGACAACTACCAGAACGCGGAATGAGAACTAAGACTAATCGTAAGAAACCGAGACCAGGGAGAAAATAATGCCAATAAAAAAAGCAACAGGACCCAGAGGTGGAAAAGGATTTAAGTGGGGAGATTCAGGTAAGGTATATCCTACTAAGAAACAAGCCGCCGCTCAGGCCGCCGCCGCTTACGCTTCAGGCTATAAAAAGAAGAAGTAAAGTGAGTCGCATATCTAAATAATGATATGAGCGAAATAAGAAAGAAATGGAGTGGTGACTTCCCCCGTCCAGAAGCACCTGATCAAGTACTAAGCGCACTAGTAAAATGGGTTCCCGACAGCAGTAAAAGGTATTCAACTATAAATGGATATGAACCTAATAATATTACAGCCGCTGTAGCTTGGACTAAAATACCTGAAGACTTGGTTGCCAGTGATGCTTTCATTTATCGAGATAAAAAAACTGGATTATGGATACAAGCAGTTGGGTATCCACTTATTACCCGAGAACAAGCACAGTCTTGGATAGATCTACAAATCAGTGCTGGAGCACAACGAAGTTGGTATAATCAATATGCACAACCGCGCTTACCACAAAAACCATATACGCTTAAAGAAATTCACGCTAAAACAAATGACAAAGTAACTTACATAGAAATGCTGGCACATCAAAATAAATTTATGTTAAATGGTATAAACCTACTTGACCTAAATCCCTTGGGACAACCCAGGGACATTGATGTATTTGCTGAACCTCCTGAAAGACCAGTTTATACCAAGCGTGATCCTAGTAAATTTACATTTAGGCGTAACAGTAAATTCATTATGACACCAAAAGGTGTTTATCAAAGTGTTAGTGCCGCGGCTGGAGACATGGGTATGAGCTTCTGCGGACTTACCTATCATCTTAAAAAAAATAGTCCTGGATACGGCACTATCACCGAAGAAGAATACTTATCGAGAGTAGCAGAGTTAAATAACAATGAGGCTACAGAGTAGCCTCATTACTGTTAAAATAACTTTAGCCCCGTTTGGCAACATTCGGGGCTTTTTTTGGGTGAATAATTGCTTGATAAGTCGTGCTTTTTAGTTTATAATACTAAATACAATATAACATTAAAGGAGATATGTATGTTTGAACAAAAATATTTTGACCACGAAAAAGAACGCAGAGAAGCCCTGGCTTGCCATAATATCGCACTATGGTATAAAATCTACGAAGAACAACTACGCAGAAATGAATATTACTTCAATCTAATGATTGAGGATGATTATCTTCGTTGTACTCGGGACTTTTAATGGCTAAGACTACACTTTATACCCTGGCATTTGATGCTGCCGAAGGTCCAGTGGTATTTTATGTTGGACACACAAATAATATACAACGCAGACGAGCAGAGCACTTAAACAATCCGTTTAATTCAAATCATTTAGAATATGACACTTACAAATACCGTTGGTGCAGAGATTTGGATGCATTAGACATTCCCTATGTTCTTACACCGGCACACGAAATTGAAGATGATGAAGACAGCGAATATGCTTGGATATTGAAATTTGCTAGATTTAATTTACAACAAGGCATAAGTTTTATTGATGGTTATCCTTTGACCAATATGCGAGCAGGAGACTTCTTAACGGAACTTATTGCTATTCCAGAAATTGAAACCGCTGAAGATATTCGTGAATATAGAAACGCTAAAGCGGTGCGTGAGATTATGTATTCGCGTGATGGTGGAGGCACTGGCGAACATACTGCTCAGGGTGCAAAGCACATTGAAGAGGCACACCAAATTGCTGAACAGTTGGCTGCAAAAGAAAGGTATGCCCAAACAAAGAAGATTACACGCACCAGTAATCCAATGAGTGAAGAAAGTGTGCGTAAAGCCAATAGCCTATTACTAAAGCGTGAGTTAGAAGAAGGATGTATGTTATGGGAAGAATATAATGATGAAATGATTCGCATTGGTTATCCAGAATGGACAGAAACTAAGCCTCAATTAAAATATTAAGAGATAAATAGTTGTGTAGTGCAATGCTACACGTTTCTCGTAAAAACATCTTAAACCAACAATCCTCGGTGAAGCCGAGGATTCGCGGTGAGTAAAGAGTTAAGATGCTTTACTACCGTCCATATTAAGTATGGTGGGCCTACGAGAAACGAAGTTGATACTTCCAGGACCGAATAACCTAATAGGAGAAGTATGACTAAACCAGTCAATAAAGTGACATTAGAAAATTTAGAGTCGCGAATTAAAGTTCAAAAGTCTAAACTTAATGAACTGCAAAAGAAATATGCCAATGAAACCAATGAACAGATCAAGCAGATTTTATACAACGATATTCAAAATGTTGAAAGTGATATCAATGATCTAAGCATAGAGCGTGATGCAATTTTAGAGTCTAAAAAGAAAAGTGCTAGACAAGTTTTGGATGATGTTATCAAAGATAATGAAATTGCTTACATTGCCAGTGATGACAAATATGTACTAATACGCAATTACAGTGACACTGAAAAGCGTGTAAATTTAGCGGAAAAGACATTAGCAAAAGAAAAGATTATTGGTGTTCTTAATGTATTATCAGGCATTAGTGGCACATTTGATGATCTTAACAGTGTGGAAATACGCCAGTGTTTTGAACGCAATAAGAAAAGTTTTTTGATTAAGACTAGTAGTTTTGATAAAACCAAATGGCGTGAAAAAGAAGTATATAATACTATTTTACAACAGAAAAAGTTTTGGGCACCTATATGGAAAAATGAAGCAACTCAAGAACTTATCACAGATAATTATGACACAGCTTTTGATGATGTATTGTTTAGTTTGGCAGGTGGCAAGGCTGAGAACATTGAATACATTGAAAAATGGGTAGCATTTAAGAGACTGTATCCAGAAAAATGTAAAATTACTCCAGGCATCAATATCACAGGTGTTCCTGGCGGTAATGGTAAAGGTATGTTTGGACAGATACTTACTAGTATTTTCACTGACAAGGGAGTAAGCACAGTTAAAGCAAAAAACTTTACAGGCGGCTTTAATCAAATCTTAGAAGGCAAAGTAATTGGCATTTTAGATGATGAAGATAAAAATAAGTTTCCGCACAGCGAACTAAAACAAGTTGCTGGTAATCAAAGCATTGTTATTGAGCCCAAGGGTGTTGATGCGTACAGCGTAGATAGCACAGCCAATATCATTGTATTTGATAACACAGGATTGGTTAAACTTGTAGGTGGTGGTAGCAGTGGTGAAGATAGACGCTGGGGTATTATTATTACTAACAGCACGTTGTTAGAAACACTGATAGACAAATATCAAATTGACATGGATCAAGCAAGAAGTTTAGCAAAATGTTACAGCGAACAGATATTTGATGATAGAATTGAATGTGGTAAATGGATCGCACATCTAATACGAAAGTATGATGTATTGAATATGGATGTACTAGCCCCATTACACGGCGTAGATTATTCGGCTAGATTAGCAGAACAAAAAGATGAATGGACAGAGATATTTGATCAAATACTGCCCATTATTGTTAATCAAGGCTTTATACCATTCAAGTTTATCAAAGAAATAGTTGAAGCAACTACTGGTGAAAAGATTAGAAAGCCGGCTACTTTAAGTAAAAAGTTTGATGAGTATATGACACGCAAAGGTTTTAAAAATGTAGAAGCCGCAGAAATTAATTATAAAATTGGTTTTGGTGCGATGAGTCCTGTGCAAAAAGATAAAGGCAAAATTCGTAGAATTGATGCTACATCTACAATTTTTGATTATAAACTAATCAGCAATGCAATGTATTCTAAAGGCAGTGTAATCTCCAAAGACACACTACAAATTAGAGACTTTGAAACGCTACAAGCAGTAGATAACGATGAAGAAGAAGGCATTTTTAGCAGAATGCAAAATCAACCTCGCTACCTCGCTACCTCGCTGACTGACGAAGATTATGAGTAAAATCAGCATTACAGGTGCCTTAAAGGCAGATTTTACCAATGACAAGTCAGCGAGGTTAAAATTGCTAACCTCGCTGAACCTCGCTGACTTTAAGGAGAAATATGAAATTTAACCTATATAAAAACATAAACGAAGCATACATACACCCAGATGTTGTTGTGGATTGTAGTTTTGAAGATGTTGTCAATATCTTAAAAGATAGCCAAGAACTTGTCAAAGACAAAGCGGATCCAATGATGTTTAACTTATGTTCGTGGATTGACGACTTTACTAGTCCGGAACACAAGCAGGGATTTATACGCAGATGCAAACCAAATGTTAGTCAAATTTACGCATTGTTATTGGACATTGACGGAACACGCACACTGGAAGATGCTGTCACAGAGTTCTTAGATTATGAGTTTTTAATCTATAGTACTTACAGTAATAGCAGGGATAAAGAAAAATTTAGATTGGTGTTACCATTAAACACAGCACTGACTAGATTGGAATTTGATCAAAGACATGATAGTATGTGTGCAACATTTGATGTAGATCGTGCAAGTTTTACTATTAGTCAAGCGTTTTACCTGCCTTGTTATACTGATGACAATGCCGCAGAAAGTTTTATACATTGGAATCAAACTCCAAAAAGATATGAAGCATTGTTGTTAGCAGTTAAAGAAATTAGCACTAATATTGTAGAAGGTCCCAGACTAGGTGAAATTGATCCTTTGGCACCCAGTATATACAAAACGCTGTTATCAGGTAATAACATGCGTTATGCAGATGCACTACCCTTGGCAGTTGTTTGCAAAAGCAAAGGCCTGGGATATTTGGAGTTTAGAGACATTATTAACACTATAGCTGGCAGTGACAGCAGTCTGCGTAACGGCGTGGCGGATGTGGATAAAATATGGCAGGAAGCGTATTCTACACATGTTAGACATACAACAATGATTACACTGATGCAGAGATTAAACTGCGATATGTGGAGATGGACGACAAATGAAATATAAAATACAAAACATTATAATATTAGAAGAACTGGAAAATGAAACAGTACATGATATAATATACCATGAACTCACAGAACAGGAATTTTTAATGAAATACTTAAAAAATCCTAGACTAACTTATTGGACTGTAGATGAAGATACTGGAACAAAACATCATTATCGAGATGGCCGATTAATGGTTACCATACGTGATGGCATTGTAGTCAATCATACTATGAAAAAATACCCATAACTACGCATTTATTGATAAAACAACTAAATACAAGTATAAGGAATAAAGATATGCAGATCCCAGAAGAAATTGAATTTATGTCGCAGACCTGGTCAATAAGATCAGCCACGGCACGAGAACTCACAGACTGTCTAGGCTTATGTGATCCACAGACAAATACAATTATAGTGTATCCAGGATTACCTGACAGCGTTATGACGCAGACCTTGATGCACGAACTGGTTCATCTAATAGAGATAACATTAAATCAATGTCTAACGGAACAACAGGTAGATACCGTGGCTCTAGGCCTAATACATTTATTCCGAGCTAATCCTGGCTTATTGACATTACTTGAAAGGCCGGAATAATGCCAGCACATGGACCACAACATCATAAAAGTCCTGGCTATAAACAAGTTGGCTCATGGGGCTGGGATGATGATAGACTATGGAGTAAAATAGATAAGACACCAGACTACAATGGCTGTCATAATTGGCAGGGTGCAATGTCGCCCACGGGAGGACTTATGGGTGCTTGGAAAACAGATGGACATCAGCAAATGACACAAAGTCGTAGATTAGTTTGGATGAGTATAAACAATGAAGATGTTACACCATATAGTGTTACATTGACTTGTGCTAACCAAGCGTGTTGCAACCCAGAACACTTTCAAATTAAAAAGAATAATAGGCCACCAAGAGTATGATGGAAACTAGAATAAGTCAATATGCATTTGCTGGCATGGATGAAGAAACAGAAACAGAATTAAAAGAAGTATGTAAAAGGTTTGCTCGAGACATGCGCTTTGATTTTGAATATGAATATTATAGTGTGTATTTTGAAGAAGAGGCTTGGACATTGGCAAACCTAGCAATGCCCAATATAGATATATTTTTGAAGAAAGTTCATTGATGGCACGACCTGGAGCAGAAATTTTATTATCTACACAACTTGATGACTTTACGGGTTGTGATATATTATTAGCACCAGGACTATGGGCTGTGTTATACAAACAACAACCTATAAACTTAAAAACAAGATACTGGGGTGAGCGTGGTGAATTAAAGAAATATCTAAAAGTAGTGTATCCCAATGCAAAGCCAGCAGAGAATTTAGCAAAGAAGTTAAACCGAGACTTCTTTACTGACGACTTTTCAGTTAAGAAAATTATATAAATATGAAACAACAATTTAATATCATTGACACAGAAGATTATAAGTTAAAACTTACCAAGTCTTGGGTGCAGGCCACTGAAGTATGGCACATACAAATACAAAGTCAAAGCATATTTGACAATAGGTTCGAGATGTTTTTAACACACGAACAACTTAAAACATTTAAGGACAGTCTATGAAATTAGCAACGCAAACAGAATTAGAAATAAAATTATTAGAACAGCAAGTACGATTCTACTTGATTGTTAATGGCATATTAGGTGCCAGTATGTTTATTGGAATAGCAATGTTATTATATAAAATTATGAAAGCGATATTTGCATAATGAGTCAAGGTAAAGCAGGTCCTCAATGGGGTGAAAAGATTGTGTCTGGCATAATTGTTGGACGCAATCAAATAGTAGTGCCGCCTCAAGAAGTAGAAGACCTTGCACAAATTGGTTGTAGTGACAGAGACATTGCTGAATGGTTTGGCGTCACAGAATCAACATTACGCTATAACTTTAGTGATTATCTAATAAAAGGACGCGGTTGCTTAAAGCAAACATTACGCAGAGCACAGCTTCAAACTGCTCTCAGCGGTAATCCTACCCTACTTATTTGGTTAGGCAAGAACATACTTTTACAAAGTGATAATCCTACAAACACAGTTGATACAAAACCATTACCTTGGACAGATGAAAGTCTAGAACAAACATTTGATGATGAAGATATAGATGAGATCAAAGACAATCTCAAAGAAGAATTAAACACATTAGATGCCACTGAGTAAGCCACAACAACTTATAGCAGAATGTCCAATAAGATTCCGTGTGGTAGTAGCAGGGCGTCGTGGAGGAAAAACTTTCTTAAGCATGAGAGAACTTTGCCGTTATGCCAGTCAGCCTAATAGTGTTGTATGGTACTTGACTAACAGTAGGCAACAAGCAAAAAGTTTAGTATGGGATAAACTTAAAAATAAACTTAGAAGTCTGCGTTGGATTAAAGATACAAATGAAAGCGAACTTACTATATCACTTGTGAATAATTCTAAAATATGTTTGAAGTCAGCAGAGCAGGGTGATAATCTTAGAGGTGAATCTTTGAACTTTATTGTCATTGACGAGTTTGCTGACATTGATTTAGATATAATTTGGAATCAAATTATCCGTGCTAGTCTCAGTGATAAGAAGGGACACGCACTATTCATAGGCACACCTAAAGCAGGTAATCAAACTGCTCGTGACTTATATGACAACTATCTTACTAAAAAAGGTTGGATGAGTTTTTCATACACAACCATTGATGGTGGATTTGTTGATGCTGAAGAGATAGAGCAGGCCAAACAGGATCTAAGTCCTAAAGTATTTGCACAAGAATATTTGGCAAGTTGGGAACAGTTTGCTGGTGTTATTATGTATGAATTTGGCGAACATAATATCACAGAAGTAGCCAAGCCCATGGAATATGAAACATTAGTAGTAGGATTGGATTTCAACGTTACGCCTTTATGTGCTCAAGTAGGCCGCAATACCAGTCGAGGTATTGAAATATTTGATGAGATTATTTTAGAAAATTCTAACACTAATGAGTTCTGCGATGAACTGCGTAATAGATATCCTAAAAATCCTATAACAATATATCCAGATCCTGCAGGACAACAACGCAAAACAAGTGCTAATGGCAATACAGACATTAAGATTTTAGAGATGGCAGGATTTACTACACGCTATCATCGTAGTCATCCGTTGGTCAAGGATAGGATCAATGCTTGTAATAGTTTATTCTTTCTGCGTGAAGATAACACTACAAGATTTAAAATAGATCCTCGTTGCAAACATACTATCAAAAGTTTAAGAAACTGGAGTTACAAACCAGAAACAATGGTCCCACAAAAAGATGGATGGGATCATGCAGTGGATTCTTTAGGTTACCTTATTGAATTCTTATATCCTATACAGAAGCCACAACAACGAGTTGCTCCGAGAGCATTCGGGCATCAACTTGCATAAATAACATTACTAATATTGGAGCCTAAAATATGGCAGAGTTACAAACATTTCAAAATGCCTATTTACAGGCAACAGCAGGCAATACAACCTATAGTCGCAATCAACTAAGATGGCAATTCTTATTGGCGAGCTTTACAGGTGGTCAAGCGTACAGAGAAGGTGCGTATCTTCAGCGTTATGCGTTAGAGAGTGATAGTCAATACGCTGTAAGATTAAACAATACACCGCTAGATAATCAAGTAAGAAGTCTAATCAGTCTATACACAAGTTTCTTATTTAGAACAGAACCTAAGCGTGAGTTCGGTAGTTTAGAAAATAACTTTACCATAGAAGATATATGTAAAGACGCTGACTTAGATGGACGCAGTCTAAATGCGTTTATGAAAGATGTAGCACAATGGAGTGCGGTATTTGGGCATGTCTGGATAGCAGTTGCTAAACCTGATGTAGGTGCAATTACTATGGCAGACGAACAAGCAATGAATGCCCGCCCATATTTAAGTATGTACAATCCACTAGCAGTCACAGACTGGCGTTGGGCTAGACAGCCTAATGGCGGTTATCAATTAGAATATATCAAGTATGTTGAAGAAGTAAATGGCACTGAAACTGTGGTCAAAGAATGGACATATGATACAATTACAACTTATAATCTAAACACACAACAAGAGCGTGTTATAGATATGACTGTAGAAGTAAATGGACTGGGATATCTACCTTTCGTATGTGCGTATGCCGAGCGTAGTCCTGTTAGAGGCCTAGGTAATAGTTTAGTTGATGACATAGCGGATCAACAGCGTATGATTTATAACGAGTTGTCAGAAGTATATGATAGTATTCGTTTAGATACACACCCCAGCTTAGTAGCAACAGCAGGCACAAATGCTCAAGGAGCAGCCGCTGGACAAGTTATTACTATGGAAGAGAATTTGGATCCTAACTTAAAGCCATATGTTCTACAGTTCGAAGGCGGACAAATTGATAAGATTTATACAAGTATCAACAATCGTAAAAAGATGATTGATAGTATGGGTAATGTTGGTGCTGTAAGAGCAACAGAAACTCGTGAGATGTCCGGCATAGCAATCGAAACTGAATTCCAATTATTAAACGCAAGACTAAGTTCTATAGCAGACAATTTAGAATTAGCAGAAGAACAAATATGGAGTATAATTTACACATATATGGGATATGCTTGGGATGGTGAAATAGATTATCCGGATAACTTTGCGTTAAAGAATACAGATCACGAATTGGCTCACTTAAAAACAGCTAGTGAGATTATTCAAGATCCTGTTAAGCGTCTATTGATAGAAAACGCAGTTATGGAAACTATCGACATCGAAAGTCCAGAGCACGAATTACTAGAAGAACAAGCAGAACAACAAGGCTTACCGGAGCCCGACGAAGATGAGATAACAAGAACTTATCCAGACGGCACACCTATAAGTCCAGAGCTACCTGAAGCATATGACTTGGCTACAGGCGCAGAAAACTGTAAGAACTGTGGATACTATGTAGAAGGTCTATGTACTAGATGGAACAACGCACCAGTTAAAGCAACTTGGTGGTGCGCCGCTTGGGAACCTATGACAAATATTTAATAAAAATATATAAATACAATACGGGAGAATTATCTCCTAAAATATAAACTCTAAAAGAGGCGAGGACAACGATGACCCAACAAGAAACATCGGCAACAGAAGGCACTGATACTTCTCAAAATGATAATCAGGCAACAGAGAAAACTTTTACGCAGGCAGAAGTAAATGCTATTCTAGCTAAGACTAAAACACAGTTAGAAAAGAAGTATGTCAGCAAGTATGAAGAACTTGGAGATCCAGATACTCTAAAACAAATTGTTAGTGAGCATCAAAAGATTCAACAAGAGCAACAACTCAAGCGTGGAGAGTTCGATCGTGTAATATCCGAATTAGCGGCCAAGAAGGACGCAGAAATTCAAAAAAGGGATAAAGTAATAGAAAGCTTTAAGGTAGAAACTCCTATAGTAGATGCCGCAGCCCGATATCGTGCTGTAAATCCAGAGCAAGTCAAAGCACTGATTCGTAATCAAGTTAGACTTAACCAGGATGGCGAAGTAGAAGTATTAGATGATAAAGGTCTCGTTCGCTACGATGACAGCGGCAAGCCCGTAAGTGTGGATAGCTTCGTTCAGTCGTGGCTACAAAGCAATCCGCATTTCGTGTCAGCGGCACCAGCAACAACTAATACTCGTAGCAATGTCAGTGGCAATACTAGTAAGAAGTTAGACATCAGTAAGTTAGATATGAAAAATCCTGAGCACAGAAAAATATATGCCGACTATCGCAAGACAGCAGGCATAGCCTAAAATTCATTAAGGAGAATATATTATGGCAGGTTCAACAACAACCACACTCAACGATCTTTTACCCGAAATTATTCAGGAAGCAATGTTCGTTGCATCAGAGCGCAGTATCATGCGTGGTCTGGTAAAGAATTATACTTTGGCCGCTGGTCAAGGAACGCATGTCAATGTTCCAATTTATCCGATTCAAACAGCAGCCGCTGTAACTGAAGGTAATGAAGTTACTAACACAGCAGTATCTACAAACACAGCACAATTGACAGTTAGCCCAGTTGCTATCCGCACATTGCTAACAGACTTGGCTCGCACATCGGCCGCTAGTAATGTAGTAGCAGATCTAGGTCGCTTATTTGGTGAAGCAGTTGCTCGCAAAATGGACACAGACTTGACAACATTGTTTGGTTCATTAAACGCAGGCTTTGGTGATGGCACTGGTCAAATCACAGTTGCTAGTATCTTCCAAGCAGTTGCTAAATTACAAGCAGCCGCAGTTCCAACAGAAGGTATGGTCTGCGTATTACACCCAGAAATTGCTTATGACTTGAAGGCAGCTTTGACAACAGGTGGTAACACACCATTCCAAACTGGTGGTCCAAGTGATAATGCCAACGAAGCAATGAGAACTGGTTATATCGGCACATTGGCTGGTATTCAAGTATATCAAACTTCAAACATCCCAGCATTAGCGAATCCAGGTGACTTTAATGGTGCTGTATTCCACCGTGACGCATTTGGTCTTGGTATGATTGGTGATATCAGCATTGAGACACAACGCAGAGCAAGTTTCCTAGGTGATGATATCGTATGTTCAGCATACTATGGCACAGGCATTCTACAGAACAACTATGGTCGCTACTTGCAGTTTGACTCAAGCATCAACCCTTAATTGCTAAATTAATCTAAAAGGACTATCACAATGAACAGCGCATTTATATACAGTTATAAAACATTCGTAAGCTTCGCAACTTACGAGGATGTCACTCAGCGTGATAGTCGTGTATTCGAAGCAAACGAAGATTTAACAGAATCCGAGATCAATGATTACTTAGAACAGGCCAGTCAGCGTATCCTAACACAGATAAGAAACACTGGATGGTGGAGAGACTATCAGCGTAGAATGGCACAGATCATAAATCCTAATCTATTACCCGCTGTTAATCCAGATTATATCCTAGCCAGAACGCAGGAGTTCATAGACCTTAATGTGTATTTCGCATTATACGAATATGTATATCCTAGCATTGCTGACTTTGGCAATCCCGATAGCGCAGAGATCGCAAAGATCAAGTTCTATAAGGATTTATATAATGTATTGTTCGACGAAGTTATTGAAGCCGGAGACTGGTATGACTTCAGCGAAAACGCCACGATTGATACAGCAGACAAGATGGCTGCTTTCGTAAATAGAGTTCGAACAAGATGAGAACAGAATTATTAACTTATTTGACAGCACAACTAACTGATTCCATAAGAACCAGTCAAGAACTGCCTTTTCAAGAAGGAACTAATCCACTGTACATGAAGAATGCTCGTAGAGTATATCTTGATGAACCCTATACTGAACAGGACACGCTATTTCCTACACTAGGAACATTGCAGATCAATTCTAGAGTAACTATCGTAAGATGGTTCTTAACCGTGGATGCAAAGAATAGAAACACAGATTTAGATTCAGCTTTGACAATTCTTGGTAGTGCTAAAGATATCACTACCATCACAGGTGTGTTTACACGCTTGTTTGACTATACAGTCACCATAGACAACGATAGGGTTATCTATGAAGGCGAATACAGATTCGCAAATTTAGCATAAGGAAAATAATATGGCATACATATTCCCAGCACCCGGCGTTGCCAATGTTCAAGCAACTCTGACGATATATAATTATGCGTTGTCCAGCGACGCAACAATGAGTATCCCAGCAATGCAAGACATTACCGTTAACAACGCCAATGATCTATTTACTTGGACTCAGTTAGACTCCGGCAGTAAATTAAATGTTGCTACGACAGCAACAAATGGTCTTGACTTGAACATTGTTCTTGATCAAGATAAATTCTTTGGAAAATTCACAACTGTGGCTACCCCGGCTGCGTTACCAGTCAGTGGTATGACTGTTGACGACATATTTTTTACCACATCTACATCTGCTTGGTATAAAGCAACATCAGCAACTGTAACTACCTTGATTACAGGTGGTTCAACAACAGTTAGACCAGCAATTGCCGCAGGCATTTTTGGTTTAAGCAAAGACAAGAGTTTAGTTGATTTTGATTTATACTTGGGCGACACAAGCACAGGCACAGCAGGCAAAACTATTAGTGGTCTTGCTTACATCACTGGCTTGGCTCCAACAGTA
>Ga0209296_1001703_pt1 | contig 16435 bp, 14 predicted proteins | sample S_130206_EF_Meta_FD_187319 | JGI IMG/M metagenome (GOLD analysis project Ga0209296, IMG submission 187319) | Freshwater microbial communities from Lake Simoncouche, Canada to study carbon cycling - S_130206_EF_MetaG (SPAdes) (version 2) | ecosystem: Environmental > Aquatic > Freshwater > Lake ...
CAACCCGAAACTGATAAACTTCTTACCAAATTAAAATGAATGTTAAACTCCTTTCCTACAGCCAACCAACTGACGAATTTAAGAGCATGGGCCTTGACGATGCACAAGAACTCATCGCGTATTGCGCCCGTGTGTCCAATCCCTCCAACCAACTCAACACAGACACAAGCGAAAAACTCATCCGGTACTTGGTCAAACACCAGCACTGGAGCCCCCTTGAAATGGTTTCAGCTTGCTTGGAAATTACAACAACAAGGGATATTGCTCGACAAATTCTGCGGCACAGGTCATTCTCCTTCCAGGAGTTCAGCCAACGTTACGCGGATCCAACGAAAGATCTCAACTTTGTACTCAGAGAAGCCAGGCTCCAAGACCCGAAGAATAGACAGAACAGCGTAGCCACAGACAATCTTGCATTGGCTGCTTGGTGGGAAGAGCGACAAAAGCGAGTGATTGAAGAAGCAAGAAATGCTTATGACTGGGCCATTACCAACGGCATTGCTAAAGAACAAGCCAGGGCTGTGCTGCCAGAAGGCCTGATTGAAAGTCGCTTGTATATGAACGGAACATTGCGTTCATGGATACACTTTATCGAGCTTCGCTCAGCCAATGGCACACAAAAAGAACATCAAGAAGTTGCTGTGGCCTGTGCAGAAGTAATTGCTAAGATCTTTCCGATGGCCGCAGACTTGGTTGCACAATCATAGTTGATGTGCTATACTAGCTGATGGATGGCAACAAAGATTATCCCCGGCCTAGCCACTGGCAACCATATCAAGTCAAACTGATTGATGACAAATGGGTCAGCTTCCGTGATGTCATAGTGCATACCATTCGCATGGGCGATGTAGAAGATCCAGACTTGTTTGTGGCTCACCCCATTTCTCAATGGCAAGACAGTGATGCTGGTAAATTCATAATGGAACATGCTGTGGAAAAACCCTACTGGCATAGAACTACTGACCATGCCAGTTACGGCCATCGCTATGATATTGTGGCCAGACTTAGCGAACAAAACGAAACATTCTGGACACTCAAATGGGGAAACAAATGAAAATATTAGTAACAGGAGGCTACGGCCTAATAGGGCACAATGTGGTGCAACGACTCAAACGCCAGGATCACTTGGTCAGTATTATTGACAACAAAACTAACTACGGCATTATTCCACAAGCTGAAATAGATTACTTGATGGAAGAACGAGCCGTTAAGATTGATCGACATCCTTTATATACAGCGTCAATTGAAAATGCTGACACTATAGACTATGTGATCAGAGTACAGCAACCTGAAGTTATTGTACATATGGCCAGCTTTCCTCGACAGAAAGTTGTCAACGCCAACCCTGCACACGGCGCCGACGTGATGATGCGTGGCCTGATCAACATGCTTGAGAGTGCCAAAAGATACAGTGTTAGACGTTTTGTGTACATGTCAAGTTCCATGGTGTACGGAGACTTTGACGATCAAGTTACCGAAGATGCCATATGCAGTCCAATTGGACAGTACGGCATCATGAAACTTGCAGGAGAATGGTTGGTAAAAGATTATGCTAGACGCACAGGAATGGAATATGTTATTTTACGCCCCTCAGCGGTATACGGTCCATTGGATGTGGAAGATCGTGTTGCTGCAAAATTTATGCTCCGAGCCATGCGTGGTCAAGTTCTCAGTGTCAACGGCGCATCTGAAACACTCGACTTCACCTATGTCGATGACGCAGCGGACGGGGTCGTGGCGGCTGCACTGGAAGCAGGTGCTGCAAACAACACGTTCAACATTACAAAATCTCATTCAGTTTCGCTATTACAGGCCGCAGAAATGATTGTAAAGATTGTGGGTTCGGGCACAATAGAATGCCGAGACAAAGACGCAGACTTTCCCAGCCGTGGCGCACTAAATATTGACAAGGCCAGACAAGTATTAGGCTTTGATCCCAAGGTTGATGTTCAAGAAGGATTTGAAAATTACTACAAGTGGTTGAAAGAATCTCCATACTGGAACCCATGACAACCACTGGTCTTACTATCCCCTTTACTGGTCTCCGCAAGCAGTATAACAATCTCCGCCAGGAGATCCTGGACGTGACAGACGAAGTGTTGCGTTCGGGACAACTGATGGATGGTAACTATACTGCTGAGTTTGCTCACTGGATTAGCAGAAAAAACGGTGTCAAGTATGCTACATTATGTCATTCAGGCACCCAGGCCTTAGAGATCATTGCTGAATACTTTAGAAGCAAGATCGGCATCACACCACCCACAGTTGTGATACCTGCGCTGACCTATCCAGCCACTGCCAATGCTTGGATTCGAGCCGGCTGGAATATACATATCTTAGACACAGATAACTATGGCCAAATGGACTATAGGAAGCTGCCCACGGACCTAAGTTATCAAGCAGTGTGTCTAGTTGGCCTGTATGGACAGAGTGTTCACCAGCACTGGCGCAATCATGGCGACATCATTGTGGAAGATGCCGCACAGCACTGGTTGGCTGACAAGTGCCACAGACACAGCGAATCAGCTGCCATAAGTTTTGACCCCACAAAAAACTTTGCCAACTACGGCAACGGTGGTGCAGTAGTAACCGACAGATATGAACTACAAGAGTTTGCCAGAGATTATGTAAACAACGGCAAATATCTCCAGCACAGCGAAATAGGCACCAACTCACGCATGAGTGAGGTGGATTGTGCGCAAATGATGATCAAGACCCGGCACTTGGCTGCATGGCAAAGTCGGCGTGCTACCATTGCTGCCTATTGGATGAACCGATTGGAAAAATCACCCGTACGATCATTGACGGACAAGAGCAATTTTGACAAGCATTGCTATCACAAGTTTGTGATTGAAGTAGATCAACGCGATATTGTGCAACGCAATCTCTCTTTGCGCAAGATTGAAACCAAAATACACTACGCTGAACCTTTGCAAGAACTGCCTGTATTCCAACAGTATCAAGGTCCTGATATGTTGAGTGCCAGTTATGCACTCAGTCGCAGATGTTTGAGTCTGCCCATCTACCCCGAGCTTACAGACTTAGAGGTAGAATACATCATTGATCAGTTGTTAGATTGCGCCGCATAAACGCATAACTGGCCAACCAAGCCCAGTCATAGCTCTTGCGCAGTTCTGCAAAGTCTCCGTTGACTGAGTTGTAATATTCTTCAGCATCTTCTGCACCAAGTCGGCTCCATTGCGGATCGGCTTCGTCGCTGTCGACATCAAGCCATTTGTTCAAGCGGTATTCACTTTCCACATCAGGCAAAGTGGTCATTAGTTTAATTACTTCACGGAAAGCAGTGCGCCAGGCCATCCACGGTGAGTCAGTATACCACGCTGTGCCCGACAAAATAGGCACCACTTCGTGTGGTTGATCAAGTGTGAAGTCTAGTCCCAGACCTTTGTTCTCTAGCACTAACTTCTTGTTGTATGCAATCATGGCCTGGTGTCCGTATACCAGTCCATTGAGAGGATTCTCAGCATGAAAGATATAGTGTTTGGCCTGTTGCATGCGGTCAGGTTGCCAGTTCCAGTCAAATTCTTTATTGACCTGCAACTTAGCAAATACTGCAAAGAACCAAGGTGTACAACTGACCTGTGCAGCAGCATGATAAGCAGCCACACGCCCATTCACACCATCCACACGATGCAGTTTATTTTTTAAATTACAAGTTGCACTGGCTAGATGTGCAAAGTGTCGATCAGCGTTGATTTCACCGTTGCTAATGAACACAATATCTAATGGTGTGTCTTTCAACATTCGTTGTGTTTTGTCTATGTGCGGATAGTCATACAATTGTGTCTTGATAAAGGGCACAGCCACTTTGGGCACAACCACACTGCCAGCACCTGAACTGATAGGCACAATGGTCTTGGTCTCTTGGCGCCATAGTGGCACAGTCACAAGATTGCCCGGCACATAGTCGTGATTGGTAAATGTAGCCAACGGACCCACAAAGTCCTGTGACTTCACAACATCTACGTGGCTGTCTGCATCATGCACAATCACAGGCATGGGTCTGCGTGGCACTGGACGACGTGACACATAGTTTACCGAGTACCATTCTAGCAATTGTTTCTTTTCTGCACGTTCAGCAAAGGTAGGCACATGCATGTAGAATGTGTCCCCAAACTTTTGAGTATTGCTGGGAAACACATGAAGCATGGTGCTTTGCCATTTTTCTGGGTGCCACGAAAAGTCAAAGTCAGTGTAGTCGCATACGCTGCTACACACCCACACATGTTCATGCTCACCCACAAGACTTTTGGCCAAGCGAATCAGTGTATCGCGATAGTTGTCAAAATATCTTATGCGTTTGACGGTATTGAGTATGAGGCCTGCATTGCCATCCAAGTGATCAATCTCAACAACGGGCACAGCTTCGGCCGTTACTTCGGCTCGCATCATGTCCACATACTTGACTTCTGTTGCATCCAGCATGCGATATTGCGGTCCGCCTGTCTTTTGGTGCTGTGTAGCAAACTGATAGATGTAAGGAGGCGATCCTGGATCTGGCACCCATGAAAAGTCCATGTCTCGAATATCAACATTATCAGGCACATTCCATAATGTCATATCTACTAGCAACTCAGCAACAGGTGAGTCTATGTATTTGCGTTCTGTAGCACCCAGCACATGATATTCTACTGTGGGCATTACTTCGGCTGAATGCCATTGATTACCAAACACATAGATATAGGGAGGATCGCCTGGATCTGGTGCCCACGAATAATTCCAGTCACAGTCTATCAATGTGTGCCAATGATTGTCGTGCCGTTCTGCTAATTGTGCTACAGGTGCATCCATATACTTGAGTTCTGTAGCGCCAGGCATGTTGTATTCAACTGTGGGCATGATCTCTGCAGCATGCCATTGATTACCAAACACATAGTTGTACGGCGGTGATCCAGGATCTGGTTCCCACGACCAATCAAACACACAGTCATGATGTGTTTGAAACAGTTCTGGATTGCCGCGTCTACGTGCTTGCGGCTGGTCCATGTATTTGATTTCTGTGGCCGCACCAACTCGATACTGTAATGCCGGACGCTGTTCAGGTGTGAGCCATTGATTACCAAACACATAAACATAAGGTGGGTCAGTGGGATTGGGTCTCCACGAATAATCAAATTCTTCAATGTCATCTATCAATTCAAACACAGCAGGGTTAGGTGCCACTTTGGCTGTGATATCATCCACATACTTGCGTTCTGTTGCGCCTGGCACATGATAGGCCACAGTAGGTTCTAACACTGCTGAATTCCATTGGTTGCCAAACACATAGATATAGGGTGGATCAAATGGATTGGGTTCCCACGAGTAATCAAACTCCTCTATGTTGATATGCACACTCCATTGGTTGCCCGAGTTGGGCAGGCGGCGTGTGCGACGATCCATGTACTTGATGTCTGTTGCACCGGGCACATGATATCGCAAACTGGCTTTGAATTCTGGCGGGTTCCATTGATTACCAAACTGATAGATGAATGGCGGGTCTTTGGGATTGGGTACCCAAGTCCAATCCCATTCGCTGTCGTCAATATCTTCGCACATTTCCCAGTTGCCCATACAACTCCACAGATGTGCTACAAGATCTTCAACAAATGTTTCTTGCGTAGCACCAGGCACACAATATATCACGGTGGGCATGATGTTACCTGGCCAGTGTTGATTGCCAAACACATAGTTGTAAGGTTCGGCTGTGTTGTTGGGATGCCAACTGTAATCAAATTTTGCCACTGCCTCTAACAGTTTCCAAGGCTGTTTGTCTGGCAATCTGTGATGTTGTATATCTACATATTTAATTTCTGTTGCGCCTGGCATCACATACCTAGCACCGCCATTGGGTTGCCATTGTGTAGCAAACTCGTAGATGTAAGGCTGCTCAGTATTGGACGGATGCCAACTGGTATCCACACTATGAGGATCAACATTATCGGGTATTTGCCACAAGGTGCTGTTGGATTTATAGTGATGCTGTAGGTCTACATACTTGCGTTCTGTTGCGCCTGGCACATGATATCTAGCACCGCCATTGGGTTGCCATTGTGTAGCAAACTCATATATGAATGGTGGATCTCCAGGGTGCGGTACCCAAGTATAATCAACACTGTCAGGATCAATTGAGTCAGGCACCGTCCAATGTGTTTTGTTTGAGATCAACTTTGTTGGCAGATCCATATACTTGCGTTCTGTAGCGCCTGGCACATGATATTCCACTGTGGGCATGATCGCTCCAGGCCACCACTGATTGCCAAACACATAGATGTAAGGAGGGTCTAGTGGATGTGGGCTCCATGACCAATCCCAAATGTTTTCATCTATATCATGCAACACCAGCCAGTTTTCTTGTTGTGATTGGTTAGGAACAATCTCACTGTGAAAGTTCAATTGATCTGTAGGCTCTTTGGGAACCAAGTAAGTACCTGAATACTCATGCCATTGACTGGGCCATGTATGAATTTGATTGGCTTGCCAAGGCACAGGTTCCCAAAGAAAATCCCAGCCACTGTAATCCGCTAAGTATGTGACCCACCAAAAGTATCTGGTCGTGCATAACTGCCGTGCATGTTCAATACTGTCAGCCGCACGCTCATGCACAAACACACCGGGCTTTTTTCCTGAATAAAAAATATCAAACATGGTTAGAATAGACGAAATTTACAACAACACCTTTTGGCCCTGGATCCGACACAATAAGCCGGGTATGCGAATGTTCATGTGTGATCCGTTTGGGCGCAGTGATCCTGATAGTGTGGTGAATTTTGGTAGTGAAGATATACACGAACACAATTATATATTCTTTTTTGACCAAGAGCCAATACATTTGAACATACACACCGCTACATTCGACGAATTGCTTCGCCGCAATGATGATCTACGCGGTGCGCAAGGTGCCATTTGTACTAGTGAACGCGACAGTGATAATGTAGATGCATTGTGTGCCCGGCATGGATGGAAAAGTTATTATTACTTCTTTCATGGCTGGGCTGCACTAGATTGGTATCGCGGCTACGACAAAACATTCTTGATCAAACCCATTGCAGAACGTGCTCCTACCAAGACATTCCTTGCACCCAATCGAATCATTGCCGGCGAACGCAGACATAGATTGGAGATGTTATATTACATATTCAAACAAGGCATGACAGACAACCACATCTCATGCCCTGCTGTGTGTCCTGTAGAAAACATCAGTATAGTAGAGGCTGCTCGACCGTTAGTTGATGCATATCCAGATATTCAAAGTGTGTTTGAGGCACAGCAATTGCCCATTAACTTTGAGGGCGAAACTGATCATCCCATGCACTCGTGTTGGCTCAGTTTGTTTGACCAGGCCGCCGATAGTCTGTTATACTTGGTTACAGAGACTGTGGCCACAGGTCGCAGACATCATATTACAGAAAAAACATTCAAACCAATTGCGTTAGGCATGCCGTTTGTGTTAGTGGCCACAGCGGGCAGTTTGGAGTATTTGCGCAGTTATGGATTTAAGACTTTTGGGCATGTATGGGACGAATCATACGACACCGTGGCGGATGATCACAAAAGAATTGCCGCGGTTGCGAGCCTGCTTCGAACTCTTTGTGACCTTTCCATTGACGAACGAATTGCACTATACAACCTTTGTCGCGAGACGATTGAACACAATTGGAATCACTTTTACAATGGCGGTTTTGAAAGAATTCTTTGGGCAGAACTACAGGATATGTTGAATGGTATTGAGCTTTAATTTTGTTGTAGATCGCATGGTGCGCGACAAGATCTATCCACATCTTGCTTCGTGGTCAGCCGAACCTTACACACCCGAGTGGCGTCAGTTTGGTAACCACTGGCCATACACCACACCTTTACGCATACAAGAGTATTGTGATTTACACAAAGTCCCGATCAACACATACTCCGTTGAAGAGTTTCCTGCAGGCAGTTTTTATCCTGTTGCGATTGGATTCTTTGATTTTGGTGTGGACTACTTTGATCTATTACCTCCTGCTGTGTTTGCCGCAGTTGCCGGCAACAGACTAAAGATATTGTTTTTCTATCACGAAGGCGACAATCCCTATCGCATCAAAGAACGACTAGATGCGTTAGCGTTGGCACATGCCTTAGATCCAACCTGCTATGTGTTTGTGAGTTCAAATTCAGCAGCCAAAAACATACCAGGGTTTGTGGCATTTCAAGACAGTGAGCTTTGGTATTATCAACGCAATCACAACAATCCACCCTTGCAGATACATCACGAACCAAGAGAACGAGACTTCACTATGTTATCAAGAACACACAAATGGTGGCGTGCTATAGCACTTGCTGATCTACGTAGCCAAGGACTCCTGAATAACAGTTACTGGAGTTATTGCGAAACTGCTGCGGATACCAATGTAGAAGACTGTCCCATTGAAGTGGACTATCTCAAGCTCAAAGAACAGACGCTAGAGTTTGTGGCTCGGGCACCTTACATCAGTGATGAACTCACACAAGATGAACGCAACGATCACAGTCTCAACGCGGAACCCAAATACTTTATGGGTTCCTACTGCAATATTGTGTTGGAAAGTCAATTTGATTATGATCAAAGTGGCGGCATATTGTTGAGTGAAAAAACATTCAAACCTATCAAACATGGACAGATGTTTTTTATTGCAGGTGGTGCAGGCAGTTTGCAAGTGTTGCGTGATATGGGCTATAGAACATTTGATCATGTGCTAGACAACCGATATGATCGCGAGCCTGACAACACCATGCGTTGGATCAAGCTGAGCGAATCTATTGCACAAGCGCATGCTCAAGGCCTAAGCACGTTGTTTGAACAGTGTCGTGAGGACATTGAATACAACCAACATTTATTCATGCAGATCAAAACCCCACGCTTAAATACCCTAATAGAGCAAATAAATGAACAACATCGTTAATTCTTACACCAGCTGGCAACCACTTGAAGAAGTCATTGTGGGCTGTGCATATTCGCCTGACTACTTTGATTTTATTGACAATCCGCAAGTGCGCAATCAACTGCAACAGATCCTGGCCGAAACTGAAGAAGATCTCAACAACTTACAAAAGACTATTGAACAGTATGGAGCAGTGGTTCGCCGCCCTGATCTGCCTGCAAAAGATCAATTTATTTGGCATCAGACTGAAGGAGGAGGTGCTCCGCTGCCGCCACTCACACCACGCGACTGGCAAATCACTTTGGGCAATACACTATTACGTGTGTTGGCCATGCCTGAACTGGACAACATCTGCGCAGGCTACGGAGATGCAGTTGTGAATCCGCACAAGAGTGCATGGGACTCAGATTGCATATTAAACCAAGCATCAGCTTCTTGTATTGTGCGTGTGGGCCGTGATGTGTTCTTTGACAACTCAGACTATCTGCGTCCAGATCAAAGTCGTTGGATTGTGGACAATGTGTTGGGTCCAGAATATCGCATTCACGAAGCTGTTACAGATGGCCACGGTGATGCTGTGTTTGCCATTCTCAAACCCGGAGTGCTGTTGAGCAGCAAGCATGATGTTAACTTGGATCTTGCTAGAGATTTTCCTGGATGGGATGTGTGCAAAATTTGGGATAGTTCAATCTGGGCAGCTATGGAAGTTGGCAAATTCAAGTATGAACAGAACCCTGGTGCATGGTATGTGCAAGGCCAAACACCCACCGCAGAGTTTACACAATTTGTAGACACATACTTAAACAAGTGGACTGGATTTGTTGCTGAAACTGTGTTTGATGTCAACTGTTTGGTGCTAGACGAAAGCCATGTTATCTTTAGTGCTTACAATAAAGAAGTGTTTGACTACTGCCGCAAGCACCAAATAGAACCTATTATCAGTGAACTGCGTCACAGCTATTTCTGGGATGGCGGTGTTAGCTGTTGTACACAAGACATTAGACGACGCGGCGGATTAGAGACTTATCTCTGAGATTCAGCTTTGGAAAAAATTTTAATTTTTTTCTGTCCAGGGGCTCGAGGAGATTTTTTGTTTGCAGTATTGTCTGATCAGATCTATCAGTGTTATAACCAATACACAATACAATCCATAAGCAAATATATTAAAATGCATGGCTTAAGAGACATAAACCCCTATGGAGTCAATCTTGACGAAATGGATTTATTACACTATAAACACACCAGCATTAAAATTAAGATGCAGCCCACTGATTATGCGTTTGTTTCTAAATTGACAAAATATAAAAAACTCCCTACTGCTCTTCCTGCTGAATACTTACGAGATTGGGAACAACAGTATCAATACTTAGACAATCACTTTGGGCATATAGTCAACTTTTCTGATTTGTTCAATATTGAATTTCTCAAAGAGTTTTATCAAAAAATTAATAACAGACCCATGCCCGATAGCATGATTCCGTTAATAGAACACAATATTCAATTGCAGATTAACTGCAAACCTTAACGCTGTACTCACGTTCAAATCTATCAGCGTCTGCACGATCATTGACCATGGGTTCGCCGCGTATGTTCAAGCTGGTGTTAAGCAACATAGGGCATCCTGTCTCAGCGTACCATGCTTCCAACAGCTTTCTTATGCCCGACCCATCTCTAGGCACAGTCTGTACTCGGCTAGTACCATCTACATGAATGATTGCTGGATATTTTTCTGGGAATCTACAATGTGCAACCACTTGCATGTACCTACTGTCACTCCAACACTTTGGCATAATAAAATACCGGTCGGCCAATTCTTGTAAAATAACTGGCGCAAAAGGTCTAAACTTTTGCCGGCGTTTGATCGAATTTACACAATCTTTTATGTCACTACCGCGAGGATCTGCCAACAATGATCTATTGCCTAGGGCTCGCGGTCCGAATTCTGCTCGCCCCGATGCCACGCCCACAATACGATCATTGAGAAGAGCAGCCAGGGCAGGCTCAACAGGGTAATCACCAGGTATATTACAGCCAAGATCAGCACCAGTCCACTGAACACGACCACCGTATGCAAGAGCGGCGGCGCCCAAGCTACTGCCAGCATCACCAGGACAAGGCATAATCCATATGTTATCAAAGTATTCACCTAACCTCCTATTGGCAAGGCAGTTGAGTGCCACCCCGCCCATGTAAACCAAGTTGTTGCTCCAGCCAAAGTTTCTAGCACGAGTCATAACTTGATGTATTAGATACTCTGTGAGTTGCTGTGCTGAAGCTGCAATATCTTCATTGGTTGCACAATCTAAAAAATTCAAATCAAGTCCTGTGTGTAAGTTTGATCTAAACCGCAGTTGTTCTGGATTGTCCACAAGCACATCACGCATGACTTCAGTCCATTGCGGTGTACCCCAGCCAGCCATGCCCATGGTAATGTATTCTTCGTCTAGTGGGTGTAGGCCAATGCGCTTAGTAATAGCAGAATAGAATAATCCAATTGAATGTGGATAACTTTGCGACCAAAGTCGAGTATACGTTGCACGATAATTGTTGTCATACATTGCTCCCCAGATTGACACAGTGTCCCATTCACCCACAGCATCTATTACCACAACAGTGGCTATGGGATAAGGTGACGTTTGAAAACCAGCAGCCGCATGACACAGGTGATGGTTGTAGTTTTTAATGCGTTTTCCACTGATTTGGTCATTGCCAAGCTGTTGCTCTAGTATTTGTCTTGTGGTTACTTTGTTCCACTCAATGCCCTGTCCTGCATACCATTGACGTAGTTGTTTCATCCAAGGACGTTCGTAATACGCAATGGTACCTACCTGACTCATGTCAATTTCGTCAAGCATGGCTATAGAAATGTCAGCATCATTTTTCTTTTTGCTGTAGCGTTCTGAATGGCCAGCAAACACAATCTTGCCGTGTGGGTCTAACAAGGTCAAAGCAGCGTCATGAAAGCCTGCGGATACGCCTAGGGTGTGTTTCATTTGTAGATAAACGGGTCTCGTTTGCGCAGTTCTCGCAATTTTTTACGATAGCGAATCTCTAGTGTGATTCTGTCCCAAATTCTTCTAATCCATGTCATTTCAATCTCCTTATTTGCTGTTCAGCATAGTCTGAATCGCTCCATCGATAATCATATGTAGCTTCTCCCCAACTGGTACGTATGCTGTATACATCAAGATGACCGGCCACCCTTGCCCAAATTTTTTCATAATCCGTTGTGCCAAATGATCGCATCACATCAACCTGCGCCACCTTTGGGTGACCAATGGTGAGACTTTTGTCCTCTGGATCAAACCCATTTGCCAATAACCAGGCACGGAACTCTGTGAGCTTGGTCTTCTGCCAGTGATAAGCGCCAGGGTCACGGGCCCATTCAATATCAAAGTCGCCAGCGGCCTGAGTTTGTGAGCGCAGTCCTGTAGTAACAAGTTCGCTAATGCGACTATTCCGACCTTCATCATTGAACACCTCCCAGTGATGTTTACCAACTGCTTTATTTACACCCAAATAAACACCGCCTAGAGTTCTGTTGATGGTTTCTATACCAAACAGTCCATAGTCTTCGGGATCTAGTGCAAATCGTGGCGCATTAAGCCAGCACATGAGCTGACTAGGTCTGCGCCATTCTGGTGCCTGCACAGCCTTGCGCATGGATAGCACAAGGCTTTCTAATTCGTGGCACAGTAAATTAAGCTGACGTATATGCCAGCGTGTGGCAGGATCAGCAGAATTATAATAATTGCTGATACCACCTGACCATCCTTGTAAGTCTTCAAAGTATCTGTGCAACCAGTTCATGCGTTCATGATTGATGTCCAAGTCTGGCTGTATGACATTTTCTACTGTGTAAGCATCACAATCAATGTGATAGCCAATGTGACTTCCGTTGATGTAATTAATACTAGCATTAATTTGCTCACAAAGGTATCGTGCATTTCGTTCACTTTCTGTCCATCCAAACCAACAGTAATTCTTTTCTAAATGTAGATCCGTTCTAATAATATCATTTAGAGCAGCCAGCCATTTACGACTTAGACTATTGTCTGCTACATCTATATACACAGTCAGCAGACTATTTTTTCCGCGTAGATCTATTTCAACATGATCAAGCAATTTGATTCCACCATTCTAGCACCGCTGGTCTGCCTGCCAGTATTTCTGCCATTGTAATTGGCTGTGTGCGTATGCTTTCTAATTTTAACACTCTGGCCCGGCCTTTTGCAAGAGCTGCACGATATGTGTCTGGCCATTGTTCCTCAAATGTTGGACGGTTCTTTAGTTGTAGCAGTACATCACGCATGGCACCTGCGGAGCGGCCTGCTAGTTCATCTATCCAAGGATCCAGTATGTGTCTAGGTAGCGCAAGTGGACTCATTATAATATCTGGGCTAAAGCTGAATATCACTTTGACCAACATCTGCACGCCCAATTCAGATGCTAGAGCCGTCATAGCGTCCACTTCAAACATGCCCGGCAGCGTGAGTGTAAAGTCCAGCCGCATTTGGCGCGGGTTTGTTGCTATATCCTGGCCTTGGCGGAAGTTCTTTACAAAAGTCCCATAGTCCAGGCCAGTACGTATGTATTCTCCAACGGTTCCTGTTCCGTCGAGGCTGGCACAGATTTGCCAGTCTCGCACATGTGCCAATATGTCGCGATAGAGATTGCTGCCCCCATAATCAACACGACTGAGATTAGTATTATATCTAGCATAAACATTCTTTCCATCTCCTAATTCAATGATTCTTTTCATGTAGCGCCAGTGCTGTTCGTACATTAGCGGCTCGCCACCCACCCAGTAAATTTCTTCTACTCTGTGCTGTTCCACAGCTGAACTGAATTCTTCTTCAATTTGTGTGTCTTGAAACTGTGAGATTTCTCTGCGCACATCCGGCTGCATCCATGCATTTTTGGCATTAGCCCAGTCGACCATTTGATGCTGACGCTGTTCCGTTTCCCAACTGGAACTCAACATGTCGCCGCAGGTTCTGCATTTAAAATTGCAAAGGTTTGAAAAACGATAATCCCAACTCACAGGCAACATGCTTGTGCGCCCATTTAGATCTGTTTTGCCAATCACATCATCGTATTTGTGTCGGAACAAATGCCAAAAGTAAGTGCGATATACGTCTGTATTTAATAATTTATCGTTGCATACTTCGCATTCAGGCAGTGTTTCTCCAGCCATCATGCGTCTGCGCACACTCTGCATGTGTGGTGAATTCCAGTGTTCTTCCAGCGTGACAGGAATATACCGTCCAGTGCCTGATTTTGTATCTATATACTGCGCAAAACTTTGCGCAGGTTCGCGTGAAGCACAACACATTCGCCGTTCGGTTTGCGGACTCAAATATGTGTGAGTCCAAGGCGCCATACACAATGTGTCAGGCTTGGTCATAATCATAGTTTAAAATGGCAGCCAATTCGGGTGCTATCTCACGCAAATTTTGTTCACGTTTGCGATCCAAATCTCGAATTTTCATGCGTGTCATAAACCCATCTGTTGACGCACCGTTATTCATGAAATCAATAATACGAGTAAATTCTGCACGATAACGTGATGGTATACTTGCACTACGTAAATGTTCTGTGATAGCAGCCTTGGCTGAATCAGGCAGTGTGGCAATTGAAAAATACCATGCATCATGCATCATATTCCAATACACAAAGTCAAACCGTTGCAGTGCTATCCAATGAGCCAGTTGATCAATGTAACGCACGTTGAACACATTCACAGTTGAACAGCATTGTAAACGCAAGTTAGGCAGCTGATCCCGCAGGTATTGAAAACTTGTGATGGTGTCTAGCACCACTGCCCAGTCTGCATTGGTGCGCTGATATTCAAATCTGGGACCAATGTCGTCTATTGAAAATGCCACTTCTACTGTTTTGAAATGCCGCCAAATATCCGGGCCACGAGCAGGCCATTGTGTGCCATTTGTGTTATAGTGTATTTCAACTTGATGCGCAATGCCACGATCCACAATGCCCTGCAACATGTCAAAGTGTTGATCAATCATAAATGGCTCGCCGCCAGTGAATTCAATATAACGAATATCATTTAATACACCGTCAATTTGCTGCCAAAATGATTGATTTTCTCTGGGCCATGCGCCGGCACGTAGCATTTGATAGGGAAATGATTTCTTTCGATCCTCGTCCGGGTGCATGTCAGCAAGTTCTTCTGTGGCAAATTGACTGCTTGACCATGACCCGCATATACGGCATTTTAAATTACAGATGTTGCCCAGTTTTAGATCCAAGAACATTAGCGGCTTGGCATTGGCAGTCCATTCGCCCGATATGCCCATGTGCTTCATTCTGTCCAAGGTGTGCATGCGTTTTGACGTGCGTCCTGAACGTTCTTCCATCCAGCATTTGCGGCATGTTTGCGGTTTCTTCCCAGCCAAAAATTCTTCACGCAGGCGTGTCATTGCCAGTGAGTTTTGAATGCTTGCAAAGTCAGCTGACAGCAGTGAAAACTTAGTGCCGGCGTCATCTACCAGTTCATCGTCGGCCAGACAACAGGGTCGCACTGTGCCTATAGGGCTTGCTTCTAGTGAGACCCAGGGTAATACGCAAAATCGATCGTGTGGTATATTCATTTTAATTCTGCCAATTCTGGAATTACATCCAATATGTTTTCATTTCGTATTGAGTCTAACTCGTGTGTTTTACGCCAGAATGTATCTATCATGTGTGTGTTGTCTGTGGCATTCATAAAGGTAATGGCTGATTCGAAGCCTTGTGTGGCACGTTGCAGAGGATCTCTGTCACTCAGCCAATCCAAATGGCGTCTATACTTCTCTTCCAATTGTGCTTTGTATTCAGCAGGAGCAATGTCTATTCTGTAATGCACAGGATCCTGTAATATATTTACATTCAAATCTTGAGCCCGTAACAGACCGTGTGCGACCCATTCTTGATGAAAGTCTGGTAGGTGCCAGGCATTCATTATGCTTAGTGTGGGGCTAATGTAGAAATCCACTTGCGGGCACACACGCAACATCTCATAACGATTGCGCACAACCTGGGCCCAGTCTGTGCCCTTGCGTATGTATTCGCCATAATGTCCCATTCCGTCAAGGCTTGCACCCACTGCTACACTTCGAAATTGTTTCCAGTATTCAAATACTGAATTGCCCTTTAGATCAGTGTGCGTGAAGTTTGTGTTGTATATTAAGCGAACATCGAAACGACCACGCTTTACAAGTTCATTTAAGATGTTATAGTGTTCTTCCATCAGCAAGGGTTCACCGCCTGCAAAGTAGATCTGTTCTACATAATCCAAATGGGGCTCTAGTTGCGTCCACATGTCTGTTTCTGTGCGCCCTGCATAGTTAAGAACTTGATTGCGAGCTTTCCAGTCGCCGCCTGCTAATTTAGCTTGATCTTGATACCATTGTGAACTAAAGATATGCCCACAGCTACGGCATTTTAAATTGCATAGGTTTGAAAAACGAATATCCCAGTAAGTCATTTCAAATGGATTTTGATCGAGCTTTTTAATATGATGCCCGTGGTGTATGTTG
>Ga0209296_1001705_pt1 | contig 16430 bp, 9 predicted proteins | sample S_130206_EF_Meta_FD_187319 | JGI IMG/M metagenome (GOLD analysis project Ga0209296, IMG submission 187319) | Freshwater microbial communities from Lake Simoncouche, Canada to study carbon cycling - S_130206_EF_MetaG (SPAdes) (version 2) | ecosystem: Environmental > Aquatic > Freshwater > Lake ...
ACCCTGTGTATCTCCGTATTGGCTATGGTAATCAGCTTTATGTTGGGTTTGTGGGCCAAGGAAGTGGACAACGCAGAAATTTTCAAGATGATTTCACCCGCTTTTTCTACTCTTATCGGCGGCATGATTGGGTTCCTGAGTGGTATCAAACTCATGCAGAATGAAGACACTAAACCAAAGGATCCAAAATGCTAGGACTAGATGCACTACTACAAGTTGGCGGCAAACTCATTGACAAGCTGATTCCCGATCCAGAAGCCAAGGCTAAAGCACAGCTTGAACTGGCTAAGATGGCTCAAGATGGCGAGTTGACCAAACTGGCCAACGAAACAAAACTGTACGAGATTGAGCAAGAAAACGTCACCCGCCGCACTGAAGCGGATATGTCTAGTGATTCTTGGTTGTCTAAAAACATCCGACCTATGACGTTAATTTTTTTGCTGTTAGCCTATTCTGGCTTTGCAGTAGCTTCAATTTTTAATTTTGAGACTCGCGGCGCATACGTAGAACTACTAGGTCAGTGGGGCATGTTAGTTATGAGTTTTTATTTTGGTGGCCGCACTATGGAAAAGATTGCTGATAGGGTGAAAAAATGAATTTGACTGAACACTTTACGCTTGAAGAGTTGACCCACACCGACCACCGGGAGTTTGACAATGAACCAAACGAAGCTGAACTTGAGAACATTAAGCGCCTTGCGGCCTTCCTTGAGGAGGTTAAAACTGCTTTGGGCGGGCGACCAATTATGGTTAATTCAGCTTTTCGTAGTAAGCAAGTCAATGATGCGGTGGGTTCAAAGGATACTTCTCAGCACCGCATCGGCTGCGCTGCTGACATTCGGGTTCCTGGCGTGACTCCTGACGAGGTTGTCAAAACTATTATTGCCGCAGGTCTGCCATACGACCAAGTCATCCGTGAGTTTGATCGCTGGACGCATGTAAGCATTCCAAACGAACCTGCTCGCGCCCCTAGAAAACAAGCATTAATTATCGACAAACAAGGCACTCGGCTGTATGCTTGATGCAGTTCCTAATTGATGGAAAAATAAGCCATGCCATTACAAAAAATTCTGTTTAAGCCGGGCGTTAACCGGGAAAACACTCGATACACAACTGAAGGCGGTTGGTACGAGTGCGACAAGATTCGTTTTCGTCAGGGCAATCCAGAAAAAATTGGTGGGTGGACTGCATTCGCTTTTACTACGTTTCAAGGCGTATGTCGTTCGTTATGGAATTGGGTTACTTTAGCTGGTGAAAATTTAGTTGGTGTTGGTACTAACTTGTATTTTTATATTCTTAACGGTGGCGCTTACTACAACATCACGCCTATTCGCAAGACAGTCACTTTAACTAACCCTTTTACCGCAACTTTAGGTTCAAGCGTTATAAGAATTGCTGAAGTAAATCACGGCTGTGTCAATGGAGACTCTGTTATTTATAGCGGCGCGGGTGTTACAGGGCTTGGTGGCAACATTACAGCGGCTGTATTAAAAGGCACTTTTCAAGTCACAGTTATAGATAACGACAATTACAGTATTACTGTCTCCGCCACTGCAAATGCTACGGATGTGGCGGGTTCCCCCGGCGGCGGTACGGTTGTAACGCAGTATGAAGTTAACACAGGTAACACTTATCAAGTGCCTCTTGTTGGCTGGGGCGCAGGCGTTTGGGGTGGCGGTACATGGGGTAATGGTCTAGCTGTTCCTACTTCTCTTTATATTTGGAACCAACAAAACTTTGGTGAAGATTTAATTTATGGCCCTCGTGGCCAAGGACTCTATTATTGGAGCGCCAACGTTGGCTATTCACCTATCCAAGTTACTATTACTATTGCTGCGCCTGGCGTCATTACTCTGCCTATTGGGTTCTCGTTTCCTAACGGCACAACAATCTCATTTACTTCTACTGGCGCACTGCCTACCGGTTTGTCTGTTGGTACAGTTTATTTTGTAGTGGCTTCTACAGGAAGCACATTTAGCGTAGCTACATCAATTAACGGTTCTGCAATTACAACTTCTGGTGGCCAATCTGGACTTCAGTTTATTTCTGCTAAAGGCGTTAACTTAGCCGATGCAGGGGATGACGATACGCCTATCTATCAAAATAGTCTTATTGTGTCTGACACTTCTCGTTTTGTTCTTGTGTTTGGTACAAACGACTACAGCAGCACCATACTTAATCCAATGTTGATTCGGTGGTCTAGCCAAGAAGATCCTTATACGTGGACGCCTTCAATTACTAATCAAGCCGGTAGTATTCAGCTTTCACACGGTTCTGAGATTATTACTGCCATCCAAACACGTCAAGAAATTGCAGTTTTTACCAACACAGCCTTGTATTCAATGCAGTATGTTGGGCCTCCATTTGTGTGGAGTTCTCAATTACTTGGCGACAATATTTCTATTGCTGGCCCTAACTCTGTAGCGCTTGCCTCTGGCGTGGTGTATTGGATGGGCGTTGATAAATTCTATATGTACGATGGTCGTATACAGACACTTAACTGTGACTTACGTCGTTACATTTTCCAAGACTTTAATGCTCTACAGTCTCAACAGGTGTACGCAAGCACCAACGAAGGCTTTAACGAGATTTGGTGGTTTTACTGCTCTGCCAACAGCACTGAGATTGATCGGTATGTTGTGTATAACTATCTTGAGCGCGTATGGTATTACGGCACGATGGGTCGTACAGCGTGGTTAGATTCTGGGTTACTGCCATACCCAATTGCTACAACTTATAACGGCAAGATTGTTCAGCATGAAGACGGCGTTGACGACGCCGAAGATCCAAACGCTATATTGCCTATTGCTGCAAATATTTCTTCGTCTGAATTTGATATTGGCGACGGACATAACTTTGGTTTTGTATGGCGTATTTTGCCTGACTTGACGTTCTCTGGTTCTTCTACTAGTCCAACACCCCAAGTCACTATGACTCTGTACCCGTTACAGAACTCAGGTTCTGGCGTTACTAGCACTGCTTCTGCTTCAGTTGTTAAAAGCTCTTCGTATGTTATTACTGAGCAATTTACAGGGCAGGTTTACACTCGTGCTCGAGGCCGCCAAATGATATTTAAAATTGGGTCTACACAGCTAGGCACTACATGGCAGCTTGGCGCTCCTCGTATCGACATCCGTCAAGACGGTAGGAGATAAACCATGGGAATGTTGCAGAACCAGAATGCGCCTAACATACCGGCAGCTCCTGCGCAATATGATCAGGGGTTTATGAATCAGTACACCAACGTACTGAGGTTGTTTTTTAACCAAATTAATGCAGTGCAGCAATTAAATTTGGCGCGTTTGAATCTGGACTTAAGCACACTGCCCACTGATGCTGACTTGCCTAACCTTCGTATTGGTGATGTGTATCGAGATACAAAAGATGGCGTACAAGCCACAAGTCAAATGCTTCGGATTAAAGTTCCAGTTGATTTAACGGGTGTACAAGGTATAGGAGCGGCTGGAACAGTTGGAGCTGTTGGTGGCACAATAACTAAAGGTCTAACAGGCGTAACAAGTACTGGCGCAGTTGGTACAGTTACTCCATAATATCGACATTAATAACCTAGAGCAAATACATGGACATCGACGCTATTAGTAAAAACCCTAAGTACAAGAAGATTGATCTTGACTATGTAGAGTTTGTCGAAGTAGACGACATCTGGGTCCGTTCCTATACGATTCCAAAGTCTAAGACTGTTTTATCTCAGCATGTCCATACTCACCCTCACGTGACGTTGATATCGCATGGCGCTGTGGAAGCTTGGCAAGACGGCGAGACTATGGGGCGGTTTGATGCCCCTGCTGTTATTACGATCCCTGCGGGCAAGAAGCACGCATTCATGGCGCTGACGGATGACGTGACGCTGTGCTGTTTACATAACCTTCGCGGCACAGGCTTAGAGTCGCCAGAAATCAAGGAGTTTTGATATGCCAATAATGTTTGCTGCTTTTGAAGTTGCCGGCGCTGAACTTGCTGCCACGCTTACAGCCGATGCCGCCGCCGCTGCCGCCGCTGAAGCCGCTGCTATTGAAGCCGCTAAAGTTGCCGCCACTGAAGCCGCAGCCCAAGAAGCCGCTAGACAAGCAGCCGCGCAGGCAGCAATTACTAACCCCGGTATTGCAGGTGTACCTGATCCCTCCCAAGTTGTAGCTAAAGGTTCTTTTAATCCATCTAATGGGCAGTTTATAAATACTACGTTACCAACTGATGGCGGTATTACGTCTGTTCCTCCGGCGGCCAACCAACTTCCTATGGGTATTGATATGCCCGGTGCTTATACGCCTCCATCTAATTATCCAATGGGTATGGAAGGTCAAATACCAGCTGACCAATTTATTGAACCCGGTTCAGGCGGTATTAATAGTGTTGAAAATACAATGGCTCAGGCAAATGCGGGCGCTCCACCACCCCCTCCTTCTGCGCTTGAGGGCGGGTTTACAAAAGCTATGGAGTGGGCAGATAAGAATCCTTTTAAAGCGTCGGCAATTGCATACACTGGCGCTAATGCTTTAGGTCTTTTGAATCCTTCTGCCGCTACGTTTAATCAAGAAAAATACAATGGCCCGCTGTCAAAGTACAAGTTGTCGCCTAATTTTCAGCCCGGCAGTGCTAACCCTGCAAATTTTCAATACCAACCTCGCTATGCAGCGGGTGGTGGCATCATGGGCACTGAGTCTTACGATATTCCTGTAGGATACAACGAAGGCGGTGATATGCCTGAGTATGCAAAAGGCGGTAGCCTTTCTGACTCTATTGAAAGCTATCAAAAAATGTTATCGGGAAAACCAATGGAAGCCCCTCCCGCTTCCCGTGACGTAGGTATTTACTATGACCAAGATCCTGATACCCGCTACCAAGATGCGTTGACTGCCGCTCAAATTCGTCAATCTAAAGTTAACCAACGCGCTTACGTTTCTCCCCCTGCCGCTAAGCGTCCAACGCCTATGGGTCAGTTGCAAATGGCTTCTGTCAAACCTAGAAAACAAAGCGATAGCATGAGTGATGTTGAAGCTGCAAGTGGTGGCATCATGCACTCAAGTCTTGGCGGTTATGCTGCTGGCGGAAACCCACGATTGCTCAAAGGCCCTGGCGACGGAATGTCAGACAACATTCCTGCAACTATTAACGGACGCCAACCTGCTCGACTTGCAGATGGCGAGTTTGTAATTCCAGCAGATGTGGTGTCGCATCTGGGCAATGGTTCTACGGAAGCTGGCGCAAAACAACTTCATACCATGATGAGCAAAGTACGCAGTGCGCGTACTGGCAACCCTAAACAGGGCAAGAATATCAAACCACAAAAATACATGCCTAAATGAACAAAGAAGGCAAACTAGAATGGTTTGGGGGCAATCAAGATGCTCTAAATGTGTACCGCATGTTTGTGGACTTGGCGCATTTGTGGGACGACCTTGTTGACAAAGACAAAGAGGCTACTGAAGACGACATCAATAACGCGTTTTTAATTTGCTTAGTTTATTTGCCAGCTAACCCGTTCTACCGTAGTATTCAAGAACAAATTTTGCCAATGTGGTTAACTGTCGTTTCTGCATTTCAAACGGCTAATAAGTTTGAGCGTGACAAAGACCCACACGGTATAGAAATAGCGCATGGCCTTAGGTATGCGGCAGGAAATATCATGGCTTACATAGTGCATGTTTGTGTAGGTCCCGAGAAAGCAAAAGAGTTTCTTCCAGAGATGTGGAAGGCTGTGTTTTATGAGCGGTTTGATGATTACCGCAAGGAGCATTTAGATGTTGATTACAAATAAACGTGATGGTTATTCTGCCGACGGACGTCGCCTTTATTTCTTTGGCGGTGGAGGTGGCGGTGGTGGCGGACAGACAACATCTACTGTTCAAAATACAAACGTCCCTGAGTACGCAAGGCCATATGTTGAGACCATGCTTGGCGCAACTCAAGAGCAGTTGTTTCAAGGCAATAAAACCCCCGTTACTACAAACCCAGAAACAGGTGAAACTACGGGCGGCCAATTTAATATTACTGGGTTTAAGCCGTATCAAGCTTACGGCGGAACGTATGACGCCCAAGGTAATCAACTCTCATATGACCCTAGCAAAGCAATAGCAGGGTTTTCCCCTATGCAAACGGCAGCCCAACAGGGTATTGCCAATATGCAGATGCCCGGCCAATTTGGTGCTGCTAGTGATTTTGCTGCGCAAGCTGGTATGGGTGGCCTTCGTTCTGCTCAAGACGCTATGCGTTTTGGCAATGCTGGTTTTGCTTCTGGTCAAAAAGGTCAAGAGCTTGGTATTGCCGGTGGTCAGTTAGGTATTGCTGGCGGTCAAAAATATGGTGAGATGGGCGCTGGTTATGGCGCTCAAGGCGCTGGTTATGGTTCACAAGCCGCTGGGCTTGCCGATACTGCTTTAGGTTATGGACAAAGCGCTTCTGATATTGGCCGGATGGGTTTGCGTGCTGAAACGTATGGCCGTCAGGTGTCTGGTCAAGCTGAAGATTACGCACGTCAGCAAGCTGGCGCTGGAGCGCAGTATGCGCAAATGGCGACTGACCCTCGTGTAACTCAAGCATTAATGAACCCATACACACAGAATGTGCTGGATGTTCAGAACAAAGAATTAGAGCGTCAAGCTGGTATTGCGGCTCAAAATCGTGGCGCGCAAGCGGTTCGTGCAGGTGCGTTTGGTGGCGGTCGTCAAGCCATTGAAAATGCTGAAGCTCAGCGTAATTTGGAGATGATGAAAACTTCTAATACGGCGCAGGCTCTTAATCAGGCTTACCAGCAAGCGCAAGCTCAGCAGCAGTTTGGCGCTAACCTCAATCTTCAAGGTTTGGCTGGTGCTCAGCAAGGTCTGGGTACTGCGCTGCAAGGCGGTCAGTTAGGTCTGTCTGGTATTGGCACTGCACTGCAAGGTCAGCAAGGTGCGTTGGCTGGTGTTGGCGCGGCTAACCAAGCATATCAAACAGGCATCCAAGGTTCTCAAGCCGGTATTGCTGGTGCGGGTATGGGTTTGCAAGGTGTTAATACTCAGTTAGCTGGCGTTGATCGTCAGTTGGCTGGCACTGCCCAAGGCATGCAGGGCGCTCAAGTTGGTCTCCAAGGCGTGTCTGGCGCTCAAGCAGGTTATGGTCTGGCTAATCAAGCTGGCTCTAACTTGGCAAATATTGGAACGCAACAACAAGCCGCTCAGCTTGGTCTTTATGGCGCTCAAAGCGCGGCGGGCGCGCAACAGCAGGCTTTGGAACAGCAGAAGATTAATCAGTCTATGCAGGACTACGCCAACGCACAGCAGTACCCACTCATGCAGTTGGGCACAATGTCTAACATGCTGCGCGGTCTGCCAATGCAGGCATCTACAACTAACCAATATCAAGCTGCGCCTAACCAACTGTCGCAAGCAATTGGTACGATTGGCTCTGGCGCTTCTATCTATAACGCGTTTAACCCCTCTAGACCCGGCGGCGCTGCGGGTGGCTTGCCTAGTGAGTTTAAATATTCAAAGGGTGGCGGCATCATGTCTTATGACATGGGCGGTGAAGTTGAGTCTCAACTTGAGAACATGGATGAGAAAGGGTTGGCAGAGCAAGCTAAAGAATCTACTAGCCCATCCATCCGCAAGATGGCGCAACGTATTTTGCGTGAACGTCAGATGAGCAAACAGCCACAAACTGCGGGTGCTATGGGCGTGCAGTATCAAGCTGCTCAACCTGAAATGCCTTCTTTGCGTGGTGGCGGCATCATTGCATTTCAGCAAGGCGGCGGCGCTAAACCCTACTATGGCCCTTCCTCAGAAGATGATAGCGGCGAAGAACGAGCCAAGATTGGTATGGAAGAGCGTTTAGCGATGGCTCCCCCATCGACTCCTCCTGCTGGTGGCATTATGACTGCGGCTCCGACAACTCCTATCCCCGCCGTTCCTCCTAAACCTTCTCCTGATATTGCACAGGAAGCTATTCGTCAGCGTGATATTTATTCGGCTCAAGCAACTAGACCAACTGCGGAGTTGTTAAAAGAAATTCAAGCCGAGCGTGAAGCTTTAGGTGCTGGCGATAATAAAGCACGTGAAGAGTTCCGTGCACAACAGATGGCTGAGCGCGCAAACTTGGCTGATGAAAAAGAGCGTCAGCGTCACATGCGTTTGGCTGAGTTTTTTGCCTCATGGGGGTCAACCCCAGGCCCAGTGCTTGTCGCTGGTATGAACGCACTGAAGCAGTCAATACCTGGAATTATCTCTGACGAAAAAGAAGCTAAGAAAGCCCGCAGAGAAGCCGACAAGATCATTTACGATATTGACGAAGCTACCCGTCTTGAGAAGTTGGGCATGATTGACAAGGCTACGGCAATGAAAGAGAAGGCTGCTTCGCATGCTGAAGACTACAACAAGTACTTGCTGTCGCTTCAAGGTCAACGTGAAGGCAATGAAAGAGCGATTGAAGCTGCAAAAATTCAAGCCGCTGCAAGTATTGAAGGGCATAAAATTTCTGCTGCTTCTCATGCAACGTCAAACGCTGCGGCTAACAAACGTGCGGATGAAGCTGCGCGTAATAACTTCCAACGCCAAGCTCTTGAAACTAAACGAGCTGCTGAGAACCTTGAAGCTCAAATTGCTAAAGAGGCAAAAGATACGCTGGAGTACACAACTGCCAAACGTATGGCGTCTACAACTAAAATAGACAAAAAGCAAAGAGAAAAAGCAGAGGCGACAATCAAAGAGTATGAAACAGGTTGGGCTACTCGTCGTCAGGCAGTAAAAGATGATCAAGAACTTGCTAGAGAACAGCTTAAAGAAATTAATCAACGACTTGGATATGGCAAAAAGCCTGATAATGCAGGCGGGGGCGGCGCTGCAGCAAATCGCCCATCTATTGATTCTTTCCAACGCTAAGGATAAGTCATGGCTTTTGATGTCGAAGGCGCGCGAAAAGCTGGGTACAACGACGAAGAGATTGCAAACTTTCTTGGCAAGCAATCAAACTTCGATGTACTTGGCGCAAATAAAGCTGGGTATGGTTACGGCGATATCGTTAAACATTTAGTTTCTCAGCCTCCTAAAACAGAAGCTAAACCTGCTGCGCCTGTCACTCCCGCCCCTGCTCAAAAACAAGTAACGGAGCCAGAAGAAGGCGACTTTATGCGTGGTTTGGGCAACTTGCCCGGGCAAATCCAAGAGACATATGGCGGAGCTAAGACACTTGCTGGTGTACTACTTAAAAGTAAAGACCTCATCCAAAGCGGTCTTGAATCAATGGAAGAAGGCAAGTTTAGACAGACTAGCAAAGAGTCTGATTCTTTTACGGAAGCATGGAAAGAAGGTATCGGCACTGTGCTTACAGACTGGTTGCCTTATCAAATAGGTTCTGGTGTTGGTAGTATTGCTGAGACTGGCGCATTTATGCTCATGGGCGCAGGTGTTGGCGCTGTTACGGGTGCTGGTGTTGGAGCTTTGCCTGGCGCTTTAGCTGGAGCAGTGTCTAAGACACTTGTAAAACAAGGTATCAAAGATGCCGCTGAAGAAATTGCCAAGAAAAGCGGTAAAGAAGCGGCACAGAAATACGTCGAAGCTCAAGCTAAAAAAGCTATTGTTAGTGCTGGCTCAACTGCTGGTATGGTGTCTCAAGCTGGTATGCACGGCGCTGGTGAGGTTACTGGACGCGCAGTTGAAGAAGCTCAGAAAGCTGGCAAAACAGCTGAAGATATTGATCTTGGTCGTGTCGTGCCTGCTGCTATTGTTCACAGCGTTGCTGATTTCTTTATAAATAAAACCGGCATTAACGCGTTAAAGATTGGTGAGAAAAGCTTCAACAATCTTGCTCTAGATGTTGCCAGCAGAATTGCGCTTACTGGAGCTAAAGAGACCCCCGCTGAATTGATCCAAACCGCAGCGGAGCGTTATGGCGCTAAGTTGTCATTGAGCGATGCAGAGGCGCTTAAAGAATATATAGACACCACAGCAGCTGCGTTTGGTATGTCTGTTGGTCCCGGTGGTGTTGGCGGTGCGCGTACTAATTTAGCGCAAAAGTTTGCCAAAGCAGCTAAAGCAGATACAACTCCTGAGGATCAACTACGCCTTGAAAGTACAAGTGCGGCTGGTCGAGTTCAAGCGCCTCCCCCTCCACCTAGCGCTGAATTAGTTGCGGGTCTTACGCCGTCAATGCTTGGCAAGGTGTCTATGGCTAAAGTGTCTGAGGACACAACCAAAGCTGGAGCAGAAGTTCAAGCAAATGAAGCGGCAAGAATTAAACCTGCCGAAGACCTACTGGCTAAAGTTGATGCTGGGGAACAAGTAAAAAGAGGTGACATTCACGCCGCTGCTAAGTTAGCTGGCGTTGAATCATTTCCAGCGGACATTAAATCTAATCAGGCAAAAATTGATTATCTACGAGATTACCTTGCAAAACAAGGAGCACCAAATGTTGCAGGAATTGACACATCAGCAGGTGGAGCAGGCGCTGGAGTGGCTACACTCACCGATACAGGGCAGGCCGCCGCAGACGCTACTGGATCTCAATCCCGTGGAATGGTATCTACTAGAGCAGATGCTGGGGCAAATTTGGCTGGAGCAAAGCAGCAGCCCGCTGCATTAATAACTCCTGTAACACAGCGCATCATTACAGATGAATATAACGCTGGAGCAACCCCTGCCGAACTTATTACTAAATATGGTAGCACACCAGAAGTAGCCGCCAATATTGATGCGTTTATTAAATCTCTACCACCTCAAGGAACTACAAGTGGCACTACGACCTCTCAAGCCAAGCAAACAACGGCGCAAGGACAAACGACACCAGCAGCCGGAACAACAGTAACGCCTAAAACTATTGCCGACCTATCTGATGCGACGCAGTCGGTGGTTATGCAGCTTCAAGAAGAAATTGCACGTACTGAAAAAATTGGTGGCGACGCCTCCGAACAAAAAAGTTTTCTTAATAAGTTTTTGGCTAAACGAGGTATTACAGGTACGTTGCCCGCTAAGCGCGACACTAAAAAAGATTTTATAGATGAAGGCGAACTGCCATATGCAGTGGAAGGCGAAGAGAAGTCTGACATAGCGTTGGCGCAAGAACGTGTTCAAGCCTACAAAGAGTCGTTAGTAGACGAAAAAGGCAAGCCTAGAACTATTCCTGACTACGACATTAGTGAAGAAGACCAGCAGCTTTATAACGAGATGCGGGATGAGATTAATCCGCGAGTCAAAGCCGCAAATGAAAGACGTGATGAACTTGTTGCCGCAAATAAAGCTGCCCTTGAAGCATATAGACAAGCAAAAACAGAGGCGGAAAAAGATGCCGCGTTTAATAGGCTAAGCGAGATCGAAGATGAGCTGCAAGATCACGGTCCTGAGCAACGCGAGCTGCCTGAATATACAAAGAAGTTTGCTGCCGACTATAAAGATATTTACTTTGGCAATATCACTGCTGGTCCACTGGTAGACGGCCAAAGGACATTTGGTAGTAGCAAGCGTGAGCACCAGCAAGCTGCCGCAGCCCTGCAAGCATATCTGCAAAAGACTGGCGGTAGCCACAAAGAAAAACTCACTGCTCCAGAACGTCGCGCTGTAAATCAGTATGAAGAAGGCCGCAGCGACTACAGCAAAATCTTTGGAGTTGAGTTTCCAGCTTGGCCTAAGTTAACCCAAGAGCAAAAAGATATCTTCTTGAAAGGCGTGCCTACGTTAGCTGGCGCGCAGCAAACCGTCGCGTTTGCAAAACTTGCTAGACAACTTAACGAAGATAACAGTCTGTTGTCTGAAGGTGAGAAACGCGAGAAGCAAAACACTATTGACCGCCAAGAAAAAGTACGCCGCGAATCTGAAGCGCAGCAAGAGCGTGACCGTAAAAATCGTGAAAATATTGACCGGACTAAAGGGGGCGCTAATTTTTTACCTAACTCCGTAATCAAAATGATTATGGATGGGAATTTGCGTGGCGTTCTAGAGTATATGAGCGACGTTAGGTTGGGCGCTACTGCATCGCCTGCTAAACACGTTATGAAGATGGTGGCTGGCGCGCTCTCTGACTTAAATCTTAATACCAAAATAGAGATTGTTGAATCATCAAAAATTGGCGGTGACTTAGCGCAATACGATCCAGTTAAAGACGTTATTTATGTATCTGTAGAAGGCTTAACTAGCAACACTATCTTGCACGAGATTGTCCACGCTGGCACGGTCAAGGTCATCAACGAGTATTTGTATGGCAACAAAGGCTCATTGTCTCAATTGCAGCTTAACGGTATTCGTCAGCTTGAGCGCATCATGAACGAGACTCGTGGCTCACTTGCTGAAGATCACCCCGACGCATATAAAAATCTGTTTGAGTTTGTGTCCTATGCATTGACCAGCGAGCAGCTACAGCAAGACTTGCACGGTGAAGCCGACGTTAGTAAATTAGAAAGCCGTTTGTTTGGTACAGAAATTACTAAGACAAACCTTCCTGAGAAAAAATCTCAGTGGTCTAAGTTTAAATTGGCTGTTGCAGACCTGCTTAAAATACGTAATATTTATCTGACAAAGAGCGGCAATTTAAGCAGGGCAGTACAACCAAATTATGTAATGGAGATTGCAGCGGCGTTTGACGACATCATCTCCAAACCAACTGAGCCAATCTATTTACCAGCCCTCCCTGCTACAACGCCTACTGGCAAAGCAGCTGCGCCAGCTACGCCCCCAGTGCCTAAACCTATAGTGAAGCACAAAGCTGAGTTAGGCAAACACAACCCTGAGTATGATATGCCGCAGGAAGATGCTCCCGTGTCGGTAGCAACTAGAATTTACCGTTCATGGAACAATATCAACACTTGGAGAAATGCAGCACGTTTGTTCCAAGATGACCGCTATAGAATTAAAGCGCATGACCGTATTCTAGAGATGTCAAACAAACTTATCCGCGAGGGTAAGGACACAATGAACAACGTCTACGAACAGATTGTGCTAGCTGTTGGTGACGGTAAAAACTTCTTTAATGCATACGTAAGTGAACCCGCCAGGGAATTAGATCGTTCTGTAAAAGAGTTTGCCGATGGCGCAAAACTGTCAACTAAGAAGGCTCTTGAAGAACTGCATAAAATTCTTGAAGCAGTGCATGAGCCAGAGCGTCGTATGGTGCGCTATCTGTTGTCTGTGCCGTTAAGCACTAAAGCTGCTCTTATGCATGGCGGCAAAATGATTAGCGCTGCTACACGCCGTAGTGACATCCTCAAGCTCTTGGATAATTACACTTTAACTCAAGCACAAGCTAAGCAGCTGCGCGAAGAGTTAGAGAGTATTGTCTTTGAGAAAGACACCAACGGTAACTTGGTGCTTGATGCTGACGGCAATCCAAAACCAAACATGAAGTTTGTGGATCCTGCTGGCGACACGTACACGCCGCGCAAACCAAAAGGCAAATTCCTTAAACCTGATATCAAATACGACTCGGACTCTTATACCGCAACTGGTATCAATTTAGCCGACGCTAAGTTAATCCGTGAGCAAATCAAAACTCACCCACAAGCTGCGGAGATTCAAAAAGTTATTGACTCAATGCAACAGTTGCATACCGTCACGACTGAGTTAAATAAGATTGCTAACTATTGGTCTCAACCTGTTAGTAATCGCGTAGCGTTCTATGGGTTTGAAAATTACATTCCGTTAAAAGGACCTGCGCACTCAACTGTTGATGATGAAATTGACTTTGAAAAGCTTGGCAAAGGACGTGATCTGCAAGATGCGCCTGGCGCTATGCAAGGTCGTTCTAGCGTGGCTAGGAATCCTGTTTTGCAAACTATGACGGATGCTACTCGCTCAGCGCTACGTGCTGGACGCCGTAACCTGACACAGTCAATTAAGAACGCAATTACTAATAAAGATGCCAGCGGCAACACAGTGCTTGCGGGGAGAATTTCACACCACATTACTTTTGAAGAGCGCAATAGTATTGACCTTGGAGAGTTAAAAGGCGAGAACTCTATCTTCCATTACAACGATGACGGCAGTATTGATGTGCTTGTGGTGCAAGATGAAAATTTGCGAAACTCAATTCGCCGTACATATGAGCGTATCAATCCTGTAGTTGAGTTTGCAAACAAGTGGACTAGCCGAATTGGCCAAATGCACACTCGGTATAACTACAACTTTGCCCCACTCAACTTTGTCCGTGACGCGTTGACTAACACTTGGAATATTGGTGCTAGTGAATTAGGTCCGGTTGAAGCTGCGCGTTATTTAAAAGACGTAGCTTTCTTGACTGCAAACGGCGGCATGTACAAAGCTATGCAAGTGGCGATCTTGTTCCCCAAAGGTGACACTCAATCTTTAAGAGCATTGAAAACTTTGTCGGAGAAAGACCCGTACATCAAAGACATGGTTGAGTACATCCGTCAAGGCGGTATGGTGTCCCACTTGAACGGTATGTCTTTGCAGTCAAACTTCCAAGAACTTAATAGGAACGTTGGGCAGTCTGGGATCATCACAAATCTTGAAGACCTAAATCAGTTTGTTGATGTGTGGACTAACATGTTTGAATTGGCTAGCCGCGCCTCTGCCTACAGCATCGCCAAGAATAAGTTTATGCAAAGGGGAGAGACTGAAGCAGAAGCAAAGACGCACGCGGCAGTCTTTACTAAGAACCTTGCTAACTTTGAACAGGTGGGTCAATACGGTAAAGCCATGGGCGCGTTCTATATGTTCTTCCGGCCAGCCGCTACCGGCGCTGTGCGCGCAATTGAAGCTGTAGCCCCTGCATTTACTTCTTTGAAAGCTGCTGAAGCGCGTCTGCCTCCTGAGATTGCAAAGGATGAGCCTGCAAAAGAGGCGTATCTTAAAAACTATAAAGAGTTACAGAAAAACGCCCGCATAATGTCTAGCGCGTTGTTTGGCCTTGGCATGCTTGCGTACACGATGGCGTACATGACCGCTGACGACGATGACTTAGGCCGTAACGCTGTAGCTACAGACAATATGGAGCAGTGGACTCGCTTTGCGCGTTTCCATATTCCACGTGGTATCAGCGAAGCTATGGGTTTAAAAGAACCTTTGGTATTCCAGATTCCTTGGGGCTTTGGTCTTGGTGCGTTTGCGGCTTCTGGTGCTCAAATTGCCGGTGTTATTGGCGGCAGTCAAAAAATTACTGAGGCACTGCCAAACATTTTTGCATCTATCATGCTGGATTCGTTTGTGCCTATTCCAGTGTCGCGCATCCCTATTTCTGAGCCAAAAAATATTCCATTCTGGTTACTCGACACGGCAGCGCCAAGTGTTGCTCGTCCTATACTTGAGTTTGCAATGAACATGAACGGTTTGGGTCATGACATTAACAGCGCAGCGCAACGCCGTTTAGGTGATGCCTATACTGGCGGTGACAATATCCCAGAGATGTGGAAAGACGCCGCTGTGTGGGCGCACGATATTACAGATGGTTGGTTTGACGTTAGTCCCAACACAATGTACTTCCTGTCAAACAGTTACATAGATGGTATTAGCCGCGTAGGTGAGTCTTTGTATGGGCTTACTGATGTAACGCAAGGGCGTAAAGACTTTAATCCTAAAACTGACCTACCGTTGCTTGGTTCTTTCTTCGGTAATCGTGCCAGCTACGATGCAAGGCAGTTTGCAAAAGTAGAAAAAGAAGTCAAGCACATGGAGAAGGTCATCAATGACTTTAAAACACAGCCTGTGAAGTATGCTGAATACACAGCCAAGTATCCAATGGATGAAGTTATTGTTGAGACGTACAACAAAATTCTAAACAAAGAATTAAATCCGTTACGTGCTCAAGACAAAACTGTTCGTCTGGATAAAAATTTATCGCCGGCAGACCGCAAGGACCTGCTACGTATGAATCAGTTGTATGAGAACTTAATTAAGCGTCAGATGATTGACTTGTTTGATTCTTACGGACTAGAGCCTTAACGAATGCGCCAAGCGCGGACTCCAAGGTGATTGTCTTTGTGCGTGACATAGCACTTGACTCTCACGTTGGCGCGCTTGGCTCCACTTTCTAGTGCAAAGATTATCTCGGCAGGGCGCAAGGTGGGGATGAAAAAACTCTCCCCCACTTCCATCACATCAAATGGAAAGATCCACTCAGGTTCTTTGATGTCACTCGGATTCATTGAACAAGTCGTTTGGAATCTCAGTCTTGAACCAATAGAGATATGCAGGATCGGTGCTAATCGCTGACTTCCACCCGGTAGTGAGTCGTCCCTTCTTGTCGTCTACAAGAATCTTTTTGTCGCGCATATCAAACTCAAACTCACGGCTGCTGACTTTGCGCTCTGCCAAAAACTTCTTGAACTCAGTCTTAGATACTTGCAAGAGACCTTCTTCACTGACGATGCGCCCTACAAGCTGGCCCCTGGGCTCCATTGTGACCTTGCCATCTTTAAGCACAAGAATGTTGCCCATGTTTTTATTGATGAAGTCGCCCAACACAGATGGGTAGTCGGTGCGGTTAACCTTCACAACC
>Ga0209296_1001710_pt1 | contig 16379 bp, 21 predicted proteins | sample S_130206_EF_Meta_FD_187319 | JGI IMG/M metagenome (GOLD analysis project Ga0209296, IMG submission 187319) | Freshwater microbial communities from Lake Simoncouche, Canada to study carbon cycling - S_130206_EF_MetaG (SPAdes) (version 2) | ecosystem: Environmental > Aquatic > Freshwater > Lake ...
CTTGAACATGGCTCTGTAATAAGACTGCCCCTGATCTTCGGATTGGGGGCATTTACGAGGACTTATGGACTATAGACAACAGGTTGTACATGCGGACGGTGATGGCGGCATTATCATCGAGACTAAACAGGATGTTACTGAGATACTTGATAGTAACAACCATATCAGAGAGATAGACAAGGCAAGAACAGGAAATCTAAACGATTTACATCACATAGCTCGAATACCTTTTACGGTCATTGATGACTTGAATAAAAAGGGAATTATGAAGGGTTTTGTTATCGTTGATGATGCTGGTTTTGCTCGATGGCTCAATGATTCCGATAATGCACAATGGAAAGTCTACAAAGGAACTATCTAATGGGAACTACTGTCGGAGTATGTGTTCCCGCTAGAGATGAGGTTCATACTGGCTTTGCGTTTGACTTTGCGAAGATGGTAGGACGAGATAGTAAGTTTCGGTGTGGTACAGGTGAACACGGCTTAAAGTTATACACAATGGCTGGTACGTTGATATTCGATCAGCGTGAAAAGCTAGTTGAAGCTGCTTTAAAAGAGGGTTGCGACTACATTCTGTTCATTGATTCAGATATGAGGTTCCCTAGCGATACGATAGAGATATTGTTAAGTAGAGAAGTGCCGATTGTTGGAGTTAATGCAGTAACTCGTCGCAAGCCTACGTTACCAACAGCATTGAATTTACAGCTAGAAAAAGACGAAAATGGCAACATTATTAGTCATGCTTGGCATAAAATAGATTCAAGAGGCAAGGAAGGTATTGAACCTTGTACGGCTGTAGGTGGTGGTGTAGTAATGATACATAAAGATGTATTCGAGGCTACTAAAAAGCCGTGGTATGACGTTGGATGGGGTTCTAAGGGCATTATTGGCGAAGATGTACATTTCTGCGTCAAGGCTTTAGATAACGGATTCCAGACGTATGTAGATCACAGTCTGTCTATGCATATAGGTCACATTGGAACGTATGAATACCGATGGGATGATGTAGAAGATGGGGCTGTGGAGAGACACAACTCAGGGAAATAGTTATGACGGATTACAGTTCGTTAAAAACTGCGATAGCAAATTACTTAGGTCGTAGTGATCTGACTTCTCAGATACCGGACTTTATCCAATTGGCTGAGGAAAGGCTCCGTAGAGACCTCAGAACGCGCCAGATGCTCGTTGTGGCTCGTGCTGATACCACAGCAGGTGATGAGACTGTTGGCTTGCCTACGGACTTCCTAGAGATGCGTGACGTACATCTACGTACTACTCCTGTAAAGTCAGTATCGTACCTAACTCCTAATGCTTTTTATGCAACAGCTAGGACTACTGAAGCTGGTGCTCCTGTCAACTACACGATTCTTGCAACTGAGATTCAATTCGCTCCAATACCTGATACTGCTTACAGTATTCAAATGCTGTATTACGGTAAGCCTCAGTTATTGTCTGATACAAATATAACTAATGTCTTTATAGCTAACTATCCTGATGCGCTGTTATATGCGTCATTGGGTGAAGCTGAACCATATTTAATGAACGATGCAAGGCTCCAGACTTGGGCTACCTTGTATGATCGTGCTATTTTAGCAATTTCTACTGCCGACCAGAATGGTGAATACGGTGGTCAACCTATGTCTATGTCTGTGAGGTAAATCATGGCAGAAATAAGTAACTATCTCGAAAATGCGCTAATTAACGGTACTCTGCGTGGTTCTTCTTATACCGCACCGACTACTACTTATTTAGCTTTATATACATCTGATCCTACTGATGCTGATACAGGCACAGAGGTTACAGGTGGCTCGTATGTTCGTCAGTCTATTACGTTTAGTGCTCCGTCTAACGGTGCTACATCGAATAGTTCTGCGATTGAGTTTCCTCAATGTACGGCTGATTGGGGAATCATTACTCACGTTGGTATTCGTGATGCGGTTACTACGGGTAATCTTTTGTATCACACACCACTAGACGCAAGTAAAACTATTTCTAACGGTGATATATTTAAGATAACATCGTCTAATCTTTCTGTAACTTTGGCGTGAGGTAAGCTATGTCAACAATCGTTACTCGTACTGGCAAAGGCTCTGCACTTAGTTATGTTGAGGTTGATGCCAACTTTACGAATCTTAATTCCGACAAATATCAAACTGGTGGTGCTCTAGGTACTCCAGCATCAGGCACATTAACTAACGCTACAGGTCTGCCATTAACGACTGGTGTAACTGGTACGCTGCCATTGGCTAACGGTGGTACTGCTGCGACGAGTGCTCCTGCTGCTATGGCTTCCCTAATGGGATTTACCACTACAGCTACGGCAGGTACAACAACTACTCTGACTAGCTCAAGTACATATTATCAAGTATTTACTGGTTCTACGACTCAGACTATTGTGTTGCCTGTAACGTCTACATTGGCACAAGGTTGGTCATTCCATATTGTTAATAATTCAACAGGTAATCTATCGGTTCAATCGTCAGGTGCTAATGCGTTAATTACCGTATTGCCGGGCACTACTGCAATGTGTACGGTTATTTTGACATCTGGTACTACTGCTGCATCGTGGGAAGCTGGTTTAACTGACTTTAGTACTGCTACTGGTACCGGCGATGTGATGTTAGCTACATCCCCTACTGTCAATAATCCGACAATCACTAACTATGTTGAATCAGTTGTGGCTATTGGTACGGTTACAAGCACAAACACTATTGCATTGACTAACGGCACAATTCAGACAGCTACATTAACGGCTTCTACTGCTTGTACGTTCACCATGCCTACTGCTACGGCTGGTAAATCATTTGTCCTATTGTTAAAACAAGCTGCGACTACTGGTGCAGGTACAGCGACATTTACTAGTGTTAAATGGGGTACGGCTGGTGCGCCGACAATTACTTCAACGGCTGGCAAGATGGATATTCTGACATTTGTGAGTGACGGTACTAACTGGTACGGCTCGATTGCTCAAGGTTACACACCATAAGGGAGTCAGGATGTTTGCTTTTACTAAATTAATGCAAGCAATGGTAGCGTCTGGCTCTGTTAGTGATCCGCAGTTCTATCTAACGACATTGCTATTAAATACTGGCAGCACTAACGGAGCGCAGAATAATACGTTCTTAGACTCTAGCACTAACAACTTCACTATTACTAGAAATGGTAATACGACTCAGGGCACGTTTACTCCGTTTAGTCAAACAGGGTGGGGTAATTATTTTACTGGATCAAGCAATTTAAGTGCTACAAGTAATGCAGCATACAACGCAAGCACAGGCGATTTTTGTATAGAAGGATGGGTATATAACACAACAACGGCTAGTGCTTTACAAGTCTATGTTGTGTGTTCTGGAGGAATATCTTTATACCGGACTTCTACTGGTTATCTTGAATTTGCAAAAGATGGGGTTGCGGCTTATGCAACATCATCATCTACTATTCCTGTTAATCAATGGTCTCATGTTGCTGCCACAAGGTCAGGAACATCATTAAAGTTGTTTATTGATGGGGCACAAGTTGCGTCAGTAACTAATAGCATTTCATTTCCGGCCGGTAATTTGGCTATTGGTTCTACTTACGCTGGAGCTAGTTACCATACTGGTTATTTATCTAATATTAGATATGTTGTTGGTTCTGCTGTTTATACAGCCGCATTTACTCCTTCAACAACGCCATTAACAGCTATAACAAATACAGTTTTATTAACTTCGCAATCAAATCGTTTTGTTGATAATAGTACGGTTGCAAATACAATAAATGTAAGCGGTTCACCATCCGTCCAAGCCTTCAGCCCATTTGCTCCTACTGCTGCTTACGATACTGCTGTAGTAGGTGGTAGTGGGTATTTTGATGGGACTGGGGATTATTTAACAGGTCCTAGTGCATCTGGTGGTGATTTTAGTACCGGTAACTTTACTATTTCTTGTTGGATTTACCCGACCACATTAACAGGAGGCGTAAATCACGGGATTATGTCTTATGCTGATACTGGCGGTTGGAATGGTTGGCAACTAGTTGCTAGAGGAACGCAAAAAGATATAAGTTTTGAATTTTTAACTGGTAGTGCAAGCGGTGGATCAGTAACAGGTGGTTCTATTGCTTTAAATGCATGGAATTATGTTGTTGTAACTCGATCAGGCAGTACCGTTAATTTATATGTCAATAGCACATCAGTAGCTGCAACAACCACTAACTCTAGTGCTTATGGTGTGGCAGGTTCTAGAGTAATTGTTGCTTCAGATCGTACAATTGGAAGTTTATTTTTCGGTTATATATCAAACTCAAAGCTAGTTAAGCAAGCCAATGCTCCTGCAAGTATTCCAACTGCACCTGACACAAATACTACTAACACATCATTCCTGCTTAACTACACCAACTCCGGCATCTTCGACTCTACTGCTAAGAATGATTTAGAGACTGTTGGCGATGCACAGGTAAGCACGACACAGGCGAAGTGGGGTACTACGTCAATAAAATTTGATGGTACTGGGGATTATTTAAAAGCTTCATATACACCTAATATGGACTTTGGAACCGGAGATTTCACTATTGAGTGCTGGGTATATACAACAAACACAAGCCCCGGATATAGCCAAACAGTAATAGCTAGACAAGGAAATACTGGAGGAGTTATTTGGATAGTTCAAATTTTAGATGGCGGTACTTCTAGAATTGCTTTGACTGGTGGAAATACTGCTACAGGAACTACAGTAGCAGCAAATACATGGACTCATCTTGCATTTACGCGCTCAGGAACATCATTAAGAGCATTTAATAATGGTGTATTAATTCAAACAACTACTGATTCAACTAGTTTGTCTGGAACCCAAATTTTATCTATTGGTGGGCAATCTGCTGGTGAATCCCCGTTTATTGGCTACATGGATGATATAAGAATTACTAAAGGTTATGCGCGATACACAGCTACTTTTACGCCTCCTGCCGCAGCATTCCCGATTCAATAGGTGACTTATGTATTCTAAAAATGGTTCTATACCAAAGCCTGAGACAGATGGCACAGATGGCTGGATTGAAGTGCCTGATGCTCCTGAGTGTCCTGAAGGCAAAGAGGTAGTGTGGTGGTATCCACCGGGTTGGGTAATTCGTGATCCTAAACCAGATGGCTATTGGTCGTGGAGTCAATCGCAAGAGCAATGGGTTGAGTATGTATTCCCGGGCTTATCAGAATTAATTTCAGTTCAAGTTGGTTCAATTACATCGTCTGATTTTCAGACTTTAACGTCAGAGCAGATTAGTGGATTGTAATGGCTACAAATTATGTCGATTACGACTATTGGGTATATGGCTATGGTGACGGTGATCTAACTGCTCCAGAGTTATATGTCACGGCTGGCTATTGGGATGCTGGTTATGCTGAGAATGAAGGTAGTGCGTCTGCTGCGATAATAGGCACAGCAACAGTAACAGCTAAGGCAGTAGATTATTATTTAGGCACAGCGTCTATTACAGGTACTGCGACTGTAACTGCTGTAGCTGTCATCGACCTATACGTTAAAAAAGGTTATTGGGTCGGTGGGTATTGTGAGAACGAGGATCAAGAGCCTAGTGCTTCAATTAATGGAACTGCCACAGTAACAGCATTAGGGACAAAGACTCTTACAGCTATTGCTAGTATTACAGGTAATGCACAATTAGGAATTACAGTAGCGAATGTATTAGTAGGTACTGGTTCTATTACTGGCAATGCTAATGTAACGGCTAAAGGTAATTTCACAGTAGGTGCTGCTGCTAGTGTTACTGGAAATGCAACAGTAAATGCAATAGGAACTGGCATATTTAATGTTCCTATGTCGTTTAGTGGTAATGCGACTGTGGTGGCTGTTGGTGACATTATTGGCTATGAGTGGTCAAATGTCACAGCTAGATCAAGTACATGGACTGATACAGGTGCTGGTTACGTTGATTATGGCTATTGGGAATATGGATACACCGATGCAGATTTAATTGCTCCTATTGCTAATGTATGGCAACAGGCTTCTGCTGCATCAACTTCATGGGCTAGACAGTAATGGCAAAGCAAAAGATTATCTTCGGTGAGTGGTTACCAGATCAGCCGGGTATTACTGGTGCTGTGACGGATGCCGTTAATTGCTATCCTGTTACTAACGGATATGCGCCTTTACGTGAAGCTGCTGATTATTCTGGAAATGCTGGTCAAAATCTTCTCGTTACTTTTGCAGGTAAGTTTGCTGGTGCTTCTACCTTATTTGCTGCTGGTGCTACTCAGATTTATAAGTTTAATTCTAGCGATACATCACTTAGCGCATTAACAACTACTGGTTATTCGGCAGTTGAATCATGGGATATAACTCAGTTTGGATCAAAGATTATCTTAGCTAATGGTGTTGACCAATTACAGGCTTACGATCTAGGTTCATCGACGTATGTTGCTGACTTAGCGGCTGCTGCTCCTGCTGCTCATTATGTAACAGTAGTGCGAGACTTTGTTGTAGCGGCTAATGTAGGCGGTGAGGAGAACAAGGTCTATTGGTCAGATATAAATGACGAGACTGACTGGACTCCGGGTGCTGCATCTCAGTCTGATACGCAATTAATACCTGATGGCGGTGATATTACAGGTCTAGCAGGTGGTGAATACGGTCTAATCTTCTTAGAGCGTGCTATCTATCGTATGACGTACTCAGGAAGTCCGTATTTCTTCCAATTTGACGCTATTTCTAGGACATTAGGATGTATTTCTAACGGTTCTATTGCCCAATTCGGTGGATTAACGTATTTCTTGTCTGATGATGGCTTTTATGTCTGCGATGGCAAGTCAGTTAAGAACATTGGCGTAGAAAAGGTTAATCGCTGGTTCTTTGAGAACTGTATCTTGGGTGAAATACCTACCAAAATGTCAGCAACTATTGATCCGGTGCGTAAGTTAGTCATCTGGAACTTTACTAATAGCTTTGGTGGTCGTTATTTGTTGTACTACTCTATCGATTTGAATAAATGGAGCTATGGTACGACTGATGTAGTGTCTCTATCGTATGGTCTGACACCTAGTGCCACACTTGAGCAAGTAGATAACTACAACAGCAACCTAGATTCATTAGATATTCCATTAGATTCTAAGGTATGGGCTGGTGGTCAGCTTATATTCGTTGGAGTTAGAGATCAGAAGATTGTTATCTTCTCTGGTCCTTATAAATCTGCTTACATTACTTCTGGGGATATTGATATTGGACGTTCTCTTATCACATTGGCAAAACCTATTATCGATAATGGAACAGGCACAGTCTCAATTGCCAGTAGAGTATTGCTCACAGATCAGGTTGAATTCGGCACAGCATCGACACCAGATGCAGACAATAGATGTGGAGTAAGGTCTAACGGCAATTATCATAGAGTTAAGGTTAGCCCGACTAGTTTGAACTGGAAAACATTAACTGGTTGCGAAATTGATATTGCTACGCAGGGTACACGATGACTAGAAGTGTTCAGTTTCGTACTCTACCTGTCTTTGGTGCTGATGAACGTCAAGTATCTGAAGTAGTCCGTGGAATCATGGACGGTAAGACGAACAATACTGGTACGGTTACTTTAGCGACAGGTAATACTACTACCACTACGCTATTTGATGATCGTATAGGCAAGGATAGCCTTTTATTCTTCACTCCTGTATCTGCGGCTGCATTTACTGATGCGATGCCATACGGAGCGTTTCAGGACAGCACGAACCAGACTGCTGCTAATACTACGACTGCGTATGCTGTTACATTAAATACAACTGACTACTCCAATGGGGTATATCTATCGAATAGCTCTAGGATGAATGTCAGAAATGCAGGTGTTTATAACTTGCAATTTTCCATTCAGTTTAAGAATACGACTAATAGCAGCCAAGATGTAGATGTGTGGTTTAGAAAGAATGGAACGGATATAACGGCTTCTAATAGTCGGTTTGGTATTCCAGCAAGGAAAAGTTCAAATGATCCTAGCCATATTATTGGTGCATTAAATTACTTTATTGAATTAGCAGCAGGTGACTATCTTGAGATAATGTGGAGAGTTACAGATACGGCTGTAACGATTGAAACATTTGCGGCAGGAACTAGTCCGACTAGACCGTCAATACCTAGCGTTATTACTACGGTAAACTATGTTTCTAATAAAGCATCATCTAACATATATGTTAGCAGTCAAGTACGAGGAAGTGCTACTCTGACACATTGGTCTAACAACACGGCAGATAAAACGTATGGATATATTGTGGTGGGTTAATGGAGTATAGATATATTGCTCCACAGGAACTAAGACAATGGTGGGCTAGTGTAAAGCCCGGCTTAGATAAGATTAAAAGTAGGAGTCCAGAGAACTGGATTATTGAAGATGTATATACAGACTGCTTTAATAAACAAAGTCTGTTGTTTGTACTTATAGAGAATAACCACTACGCTGGCTTCTTTATCTTGCAGCCACAAGGCGAAACAATGCACTTATGGGCGGCTTATTCGTTAGAAAATAGTTATGATGTTGTCGAAAATGCCTTAAAATACATCAAAGGCATGGCGGCAGAGGCTAAGGTTAAGTACATAACATTTTCTAGTCATAGGCGTGGTTGGGCTAAAAGGGCGGCTGATTACGGATTCCGTCCAAAACAATGGATTTGTGAGGTGTAAAGATGGCTTTATTTGGCGGCGGCGGTGGTGAACAAAAAACTACGACAACTACGAGTATTGATCCAGCGATCAAGCCGTATGTTACCTATGGCTTAGAGGAGGCTAAACGTCTCTATCAAGGTGCTGGTCCACAGTATTATCAGGGCGATACCTACATAGGTCCATCTACACAAACTCAAGAAGCATTACGGTTAGCTGAACAGCGAGCATTAGCTGGCTCTCCATTGTTGGATGCTGCACAGGCTCAAACACTAGCCACAATTCAAGGTAATGGTGTTAATCCATTTTTAGCTGGTGCTTTGGCTCAGACAAATAGATTGTCTGGTGAGCAATACAATAAAAATATTCAAGCACTTCAATCTAATGCTGCATCTTCTGGTCGTTATGGCTCTAGTGCTATGGGTCAACAAGCAGGTACGGCTCAAGACATCTTTGCTCGTGCGCTAACGGAGCAAGGCGGTAACTTAGCGTATCAAAGTGCTGAGGCTGAACGTCAGCGTCAAATGCAAGCTACTGGTATGGCTCCACAAATGGCACAAGCTGATTATTTTGATATTACTGCATTAGGTAAGGTTGGTCAGATTGGTGAAAACTACGATATGAATAAATTGCAAGCTGATATTAATCGATACAATTATGGTCAAAATCTGCCGCAAATGAAGTTACAGCAATATGCTAATTTGTACTCTACCGCTCCTCAAGGAAGCGTTACAGAGCAAAAAGCTACGCCTCAAGGAGGTAAATAATGGGAGAGCCAGTTACTACAGGTATGATAATCGGTGCAATTAGTGGTGCAGTTACAAGCAAAAATCCGATTCAAGGTGCAATGATGGGTGGTGCATTAGGTGCTGCTGGTGGATCATTTGCTGGCGGTATGGGTGGTGCTGGTGCAGGTGCTGCTGGTAGTGCTAACGCAATGATACCCGGTGTTCAAGGTGGAGCTGGAATGATGGGTGCAGTACCTGAAGCTACTGCACTAACTGGTTCGCCCACATTTATGCAACAAATTGGCGGTGGATTTTCAAATTTAGGTTCTGATATTGGTGCTGCCAATAAATATTTAAACCAGAATCCTTTTACTGCACAGTCAGGATTAAGTTTAGCTAAAAGTGCATTTGCTCCTGAACAGCCTATTCCAATGGCTCCTGCTGGACAAGTTAGTCGTGGTCAGCCTCAGCCAATGGATTACATGAGTTTATTAAATCCACAGCAGCAAACTGTAGCTCGTCCACAACCGTTTTCTTTGCTATAGGTGATGTATGGCACTCTATGATTACATTCCTAATGTATTTGGACAGCAAGGTTCAATGTATGAAGGCTTACTAAGCCCACAAGAATCTGCTGGTCTTTCTAAGCAATCTAATATTGCTGGACTACTTGGTACTGCTGCTGCATTGGCTCAAGGTATGGGTAAACAAGGTCCTAGAAGGTCTGGTATACAAAACGTATTGAGTGCTTTAGGTGCTGGTTACGGTGCATCAGGTCAGGCATATCAAGGCGTTATTGAGCAAATGGCTAACGCTCAGAAGTTAGCTCAAATGCGCTTACAAATGCAGCAAAATGCAGCTACACAACAAGCCATTAATGCTGTTTTGCAAGATCCACGTTTTGCTAACGATCCAACAATGAAGGCTGCTCTTTTAGCTGATCCACAAGGATTCTTGAAGATGTGGTATGAAAATGCTCCTATTCAAGCAGCTATATCTGGCGCTCCTGCTGCTATTGCTCCTACTGCTGCTCCTGCTACTACTGAATCTACTGCTCAACCAGAAGGTTCTGTATTGCCTGATATGACAACAACAGCAAGTAGTCGTTTGAGTCAATTAGAGCAGCGTAGAACTCAGTTATTAGATATTAATTCGCGTTTATCTGGTGTGCCCGGAGATAAAGCAGCAAAACAACGTGATGCAAATAATAAAGACATTGAAAGTATTAGTAAGCAAATGGAAAGTTTATCCACTTCAGGATATGACTTTAGTAGATTAGAAAAATCAGTTCCAGAACAATTAAAGCCTTATGTTACTGAATTAAAAGATTTGGCTGGTACTGGCGGCTTAAATGCAAATGAGTTAGCTCAACGTATTCAGGCTATTCAAAGTGCAGCAATGGAGTTAGGTAAAGGTCAAAAATACGAAGGTATACCGGGTAATTACGCATATACAATGTTTGGTACTAATGACCAGACTAAACTTACTCCTGAGCAAAATAAGAATATTCTTGCGTTTGCTAATGCTCCAAATCAAGCAGATCAAACAAGAATTGCTATTGAAGGCAATAAACTAAAGTTTGAAACTGGCGTTGGCGTTCCTTTGCCTAAATCTCGTGAAGAAATGTTAGGTGGTGGAGTTACTCCTCAAGCTCAAGCAGTTGCTCCTCAGGTAACTCAGGCTCCTACTATAATTCCTAGAGGACCAATTACTCCAATGGCTCAGGCTCCTGCTCCTAGAGTAGATGCTGAGATGCAAAGAACTGGTGAAGCTGCTCCAGAAATTAAACCAACAACGATGTCTGTTCAGGTTCCTAAAGGCACTGTTCCTTTAATTAATCAGCCAGATAAGATAATTTCTCCTAAGAAAAAGCAGGAATTAGTTGCAGCACAAAATTCAACTATTGGATTAGTTAATTACACATTAAAAAATGTTGTAGATGCTAAACAAGCTGCTGAATCTTTATTAAATAATCCTGCTTATATTAAGTCTTTATCTGGAATGACTGCTCCTGCAATGGCTAATGTTCCGGGTACTGATGCTTATACAGCTAAAAAACTATTAGATAATTTGCTTGGTCGTGCATTTATTACTGAAATTCAACAAATGAGACAAGCATCACCTACTGGTGGTGCAGTTGGTAGCGTAGCAGTTCAAGAAATGACAACACTTTCAAACATTCAAAGTGCATTATCTGCTGGAATGAAAGAAGGTGAGCTGCGTAAACAATTAAAGCAATACATTAGCAATGCTGATCGCGCTACAAAAACTATTCCACAAGAATATGCTCGTACTTACGGTTATAACGGTGAGTTTGAAGATATTCTTAAAGGTGGTGTAGTTCAGCAACAACCAGCACTTCCTAGTGGTGTAACGGTAAAGAGGAAATAAATGGCTAAGTTTAGTTACGATGTCACTATTCCCGGCTCTGGTTCATTTGAAGTTAATTCAGATACAGAGCTTACAGATAAGCAAGCGTATGATTATGCGCTTCAATCAATGCCGCCTAGAACTACTGCAGATGAGTTGGTTCGTAGTCTTGGCATAACTGCTAGAGGGGTAGCTCCTGTGGCTGCTGGTGCTGCTATGGGTGCTCCATTTGGTCCTGTTGGCATATTGGCTGGAACTATTGCTTTACCTGCTGCTGAATTAGCTACACAGGCGGCTAACGTAGCATTGCCACAACAATATCAAATACCGTCTCCTGCTGGTGCTGTAGAAAATCTAATGACTCGTATTGGCTTACCAAAAGCAGAAACAACTGCTGAACGTATGGCTCAATCTGCTGCTGGTGCATTAAGTAGCGTAGGTGGTCAAATAGCTACATTGCCTACATTGGCAAGAACAGCCACTACTGATTTAGGCAGAAAAATAGCAGAAATGTTATCTCAGGCTCCCGGCAGACAAATAGCTGCTGCTGCTCCTGCTACTATTGCTGCTCAAGGAGTTGGGGAAGAATTTGGACCGTTAGCAGGTGCTGGTGCTGGTCTTGTAACTGGTGCTGCGTTTGGCGTTGGTGCTCGTCCTAGAGTTGGTCCTACTGCTGAAGATTTGGCTCTTAAATCTAGTCAATTATTTAAACAAGCAGAACAAGCTGGTATTGCATTTGATACTCCTAAATTTACGCAAAAAATGTCTACAGTAGCTACTGATCTTCGTAAAGAAGGTTATACGCCTACAGGTTATCCAAAAATTGAAGCAGCATTTAAAGAACTTACAGATACATCATTGCCTAAGGACTTTACTGAGTTACAAGCACTTCGCAAAGTAATTCAAGGTGCTCAAGCTAGTAATGACCCATCAGAAAGACGTTTAGCTACAATACTTAAAGATAGATTTGATGATTATGTAGCTAATGCTCCTACTAGCGATATTCTTGGTACTAATACAAAAACAGGTACTGCTATATGGCAACAAGCTAGAGGAGAATACTCTAAGTTGATGAAAGCTGATGTATTTGAAACTATGCTTGAAAATGCAAAACTTGACACAAGTAAATTTACTGCTTCTGGTGCTGAAAATTCTATGGCTCAACAATTGCGTCAGTTAGCTAAGAATGATAAGAAAATGCGGTTATTTACTCCTGCAGAACAGGCTGAAATTACTGCTGCTGCTAAAGGAACAAGTGCTCAAAATCTTTTAAAATTCTTTGGTAGATTTGCTCCTACTGGTCCTGTTAGTGGTGCATTTGCTGGTGGTGCATCAATCTATGAACCTACTATTGGACTTCCATTAGCGGCTGGTGCTGGTTTATCAAGATTAGGTGCTACTGCAATTCGCAGACAATCTATAGAACGTCTAGCGGATTTAATGCGTTTAGGTGCTCCAGTTCCAAAACAAATACCTGTTCCAGCTATTACTGGTGGTAGAGGTTTAATTTCTCCACAAGTTCCTTTAGATGTAACGTCTGAGCAACTTCAACAGATATATGGGCAATAATCATGGCAAAGAACAAGATTAGTGAATACAGTTCTACCGCATCCAATAATACGGATATAGGCGGTATTAACATAGCTGAGGGTTGTGCTCCATCTGGTATTAACAATGCTATCCGTGAGTTAATGGCACAGATTAAAGATCAGCAAACAGGTTCTGACGCTGATAACTTTGTCGTAGGTGGTGCATTTACCTGTACTGGTGCTGCTGTATTTAGTTCTACTGTAGCGTTAGGCTCTACAGCTACGGCTACTACACAATCATCAGGCGATAACTCTACTAAGGTAGCTACGACTGCTTACGTGGCTAATAATGCTATTCCTAGTGGTGGCATTATTATCTGGTCTGGTTCTGCTGCTGCTATTCCTACTGGTTGGTATCTATGTAATGGCTCTAACTCAACTCCAGATTTACGTAATCGTTTCGTAGTAGGTGCTGGTTCTACGTATGCTGTAGCTGCAACTGGTGGTTCTGCTGATGCGATTGTTGTTAGTCATACTCATACCGCAACTGATTCAGGTCATACTCATGGTGGAGTTACTAGAGTTTCACAACAAGGGCAAACTAAAATTACTGCAAATAGAGCAACTGGTTCAGATACCATTGCTGCTACTGGTGATAATACAAGTTCTACTACAGATTCATCTACTGCAAGCATTTCTGTATCTACTACAGGTGCATCAGGTACTAACGCTAACTTGCCTCCGTACTATGCTCTTTGCTACATCATGAAAGCCTAATCATGGACAAAATACAATTGACTGACGAGCAGATTGACGCTATTGCGGAACGTGCTGCTGAAGTAGCATTTAAGCGTATCTACGAAGAAGTAGGTCGGTCAGTTGTAAAGAAGATATTCTGGATTGTTGGTGCTGGTGCACTAGGTCTAATGATATGGTTAGCTGGTAACGGTCAGCTACCTAAGTAATGTGGACCCACTTACAATTCTTGCTGCTGCAAAACTGGCTGCAAGTGCAATCAAACAAGGCTGTGAACTATATCAACAGGCTAAAGCTGATGGTATGGAGTTGGTTGACGCATACGGTAAAGTTAAAGATGTGGTTGCTGACATTAGTAGTCATTTGGGTGGATTTTTCAAAGCGCATGAGCAGCTTGAGAAACACGTTTACGAAGAAGAATTAAAGACTAAGAAGGTTCGTGATCCTGAGTTATCGGTAAATCAGGAAGCATTTAATAGAGTAATGGCTGTAAAAGAAATGCAAAGACTAGAAACAGAATTACGCGAAACTCTCGTATATTCGGCTCCTAAAGAACTTGGTGCAATATGGACAGCTTTTGAGGCTATGAGGGATAAGGTTAAGGAAGAACGAGCAGAAGTCCAGCGTCAGGAACTAGAAAAGCAACAGGCGGCAGTATGGCGACGGGCAAGTATAAAAAGAAAAATCGCGGAACAGATGACATCAATAATCGCGGTCACGTTCATAATATTGTGGTTCCTATGGCTAATGATACTCCTACGAACGAGCCACACATACCGTGGTCTTTACTCGTCACCGTCCTTATTTTGTGTATTGTGTTAGTCATCGTATTGCCTGTGATGGGTGTTGCTTATATGGACATGAATAACGCAACTAATATGGCAATGGAAGAAGTACGCAAAATGAAAGAATTACGCATAAAAATATTAACGGAAGCACAAGAACGATAACAACTGGTTGGTTTTGCATAAAAAGGTTAATGATGCTTACTTTATTGTCAACATTTATGTCGTTTCTATCGGGTGGACTTCCTAGTTTGCTCAATTTCTTCCAAGACAAGTCTGATAAGAAGCATGAACTAGCTATGGCTCAGGTTCAAGTCCAGATGCAGCTAGAGATGCAGAAAGCAGGTTTTCAGTCTCAGGAACGTGTTGAGGAAATACACACAGAGCAAATTCAGATACAAGCAGCCTCAGATGAGCGTCAGGCACTCTACCAGCACGATATAGCTATCGGTCAAGGTGCTAGTCAATGGGTAATAAATGCTCGCGCTATGGTGCGTCCTACAGTCACCTACGGTCTATTCTTTTTATTAGTGGCTATCGATATAGCTGGTGTCTGGTACGCATGGACTCAAAACGTGCCATTTAAGATAATGATTGATGAGGTATGGGATTCTGATACTCAGTTGATTTGGGCATCTGTTATAGCGTTTTGGTTTGGTACTCAGGCATTTGGCAAAAAATGAATGTATCGGCTAAAGGCAGAATCGCAATTTGTCATCACGAAGGTGTAAGGAAAAAGCCTTACCTAGATTCTGTACTGCTCTGGACTACTGGAGTAGGACACTTAATAGCTACTCCAGAACAGCTCAGGATGACCTTAGACGAGCGTAAAGCAGCTAAGGCTAACGGTACATTGATCTGCCCTATTGAATGGAATAGGAAACTTTTTGACGATGAAGTGGATGCCATATTGCAAGCTGATTTGCAGCGTTTTGAACGAGGTGTTTTACGTTATTGCCCTAGTGGGATTACTCAAGGGCGGTTTGACGCTCTGGTCTCTTTTGCGTTTAACGTAGGACTAGGAACACTACAGAGATCAACTCTACGTCAGAAGCATAACCGCGGTGACTATGACGGTGCAGCTGATGAGTTCTTAAAGTATTCTTTAGCAAGCGGTAAGGTTCTTAAAGGATTGCTTAATAGGCGTAAAGACGAACGAGCTATGTATCTAATGTAATTTGTAATATTATTGCAATAAGTATATGATATATAGATTAAATGCCTAAAATCAAGATTCCTAATGATTGTATGCCAGCTTGTATTAGCTGCGCTTTCTATACTTGCGAGCCTAAAGATGACTTAGGTTACTGCTACCGATACCCACCCACACTAGTTGAAATTGAAGGTAATTACGAGAGTTGCTATCCGGTGACTGAGCGTACTGATTGGTGTGGTGAATTTGTCCGTAAGGTGAACTAATGAAACTATCAGATAATGATTTTATTGAGTTTTGGAAAAAATTTGGTAGTGTAAGTGAAGTTAGTAAAGCATCTGGATTGAGTGTTAGAGCAGTTAATTACAGACGCAGGAATATGGAGAAAAAAACTGGTGAAATACTTGTAGGCGTTGATCCTAGAAGTCCAGATT
>Ga0209296_1001711_pt1 | contig 16371 bp, 27 predicted proteins | sample S_130206_EF_Meta_FD_187319 | JGI IMG/M metagenome (GOLD analysis project Ga0209296, IMG submission 187319) | Freshwater microbial communities from Lake Simoncouche, Canada to study carbon cycling - S_130206_EF_MetaG (SPAdes) (version 2) | ecosystem: Environmental > Aquatic > Freshwater > Lake ...
CCTGACCTTTCTCTCCCTGAAATGTCCACACGCGTACCTGAATCACCCTTTGAGAAGCCATAGGCGGCCGATATGAGCGAGGTTCAAGCCGAGGTTATACCGATCAAACGGGGGCTAAAACAAAAAGCCCTTGTAGGCGCGTTAAAGCCGCGCATTCACACGCCCTTGCTTAAAGGGCATACAAAATCACAAGAAGTGGCCGATCTTGCAGAGAGGATCGGAATGCCGTTGCTTCCTTATCAGCGCTGGGTGTTAGACGACATGCTCAGGGTTGATAAGGACGGCGAATTTATACGTAAAACGTGTGCGTTGCTCATAGCCCGTCAAAACGGAAAGACGCATTTAGCCCGGATGCTTATTCTGGCTCATTTATTCCTTTGGGATTCCAAATCAGTCATTGGTATTAGTTCGAACAGAAATATGGCTTTACAAACCTTCAGGGATGTAGCTTACATAATCGAGGATAATGAATTCCTAGCTGCTGACGTTAGATCCATACGGTATGCAAACGGCCAGGAATCAATAACTACAAAACGCGGCGCAAGGTATGAAATTTTGGCTGCTACCAGAGATGGAACTCGCGGTAAAACCGCAAACTTCTTATTTGTGGATGAACTTCGCGAAATATCAGACGAAGCATGGAAAGCAGCCCGGCCTACAACGCGTGCTACCGGAGGAATGACGTTTACGTGTTCAAATGCTGGCGATTACTTCTCCACGGTGCTTAATGAGCTAAGGGAATCCGCTTTATCTTACCCAAGCAAATCATTTGGCTGGTATGAGTACTCAGCTCCGCAGCACTGCAAGATACACGACAAAAAGGCGTGGGTCATGGCAAACCCGGCGCTTGGACATTTAATTACTGTTGAAACATTAGAAGAAGCAGTTGCTACAAACTCTATTGAATCCACCAGAACCGAGATGTTGTGCCAATGGGTAGATTCACTGCAGTCGCCCTGGGTTTATGGATCAATTGAATCTTGTAGTCAATCAGACTTGGTGCTACCCGTAGGAAGTCAAACCGTCTTGGCTTTCGATGTAGCGCCCACTAAACGATCAGGAGCACTTGTAGCAGCACAGGTGCTTCCTGACGGTAAGATTGGCGCAGGCCTAATGCAATTATGGTCATCTGAGGTTGCAATCGATGAAATCAAGATGGCAAGTGATATAAACGAATGGGCCATGAAATATAGGCCGACTAAAATCCTTTACGATAAATACGCAACGCAATCAATAGCGCAAAGACTTGAACAATCCGGCCATAGGGTAGAGGATTGCTCTGGGCAAGCCTTTTACCAGGCGTGTAGTGATCTCGGGGATTCACTTGCAAATCTGCGTCTTGTCCACTCGGGGCAACCGGACTTAGTTGCACACTTAAACAACTGTGCAGCTAAGACCAATGATGCTGGCTGGAGAATTATTCGTAGAAAATCTGCCGGCGATGTCACGGCCGCTATTTCACTGGCAATGACCGTTCATGAATTAACAAAACCACAACGTGTGGCAAATATCATAATTTAATAAAATTGTGGTACAATATTCCCTTATGGGTATATTGGCTAATCTAGGGTTTACAAATAATAAAAAATCTCTTAAGGCCCAATATGCTCCTGCCATTATGGATGTGCCTTACGGCACTTGGTTTGGCAACAATAACTTCGGTGGTTATAACAATTACGTCAATGCAATTGATCGCCAGGCTGCCGTGTCGGTTCCGGCAGTTACGAGATGCTTAAATTTAGTTAAAGGTGTTATCTCATCTGTACCACTTGAAATTTACTCAACCAAAACCGGAGAAGAATTACCCAACTTAGTTTGGGTAGATCAACCCGACAAGAGACAACCACGATCTGTAACGATAGCCTGGACCGTTGACTCACTTTTTATGTACGGCGCCGCTTACTGGAGAGTGACCGAAGTTTATCAAGACGACAATCGCCCAGCTAGATTTGAATGGGTGCAAAATGATCGTGTATCACAGAAGTTAAATAAAAATAACACTGAAGTTGAATACTACATGGTCGACTCTGTTAAAGTTCCCATGGATGGTATTGGAAGTTTAATCACATTCCAGGCAATGGACCAGGGACTACTTTTAAGAGCAGCGCGTACAATAAAGTCAGCAATAGACATAGAAGCGGCCGCTTCGGTAGCTGCACAAACTCCAATGCCGTCTGGATACATCAGGAATACAGGTGCGGACCTTCCTGACGCTCAAGTACAAGGATTACTGGCTACTTGGAAGCAAGCAAGACAAAATCGGTCAACCGCTTATTTAACTTCATCTTTAGAATACCAACCTGCATCATTTTCCCCGAAGGACATGATGTACACGGAGGCCTCCCAGTACTTAGCCACCCAGGTGGCACGCGCCTGTAACGTACCGGCATATTATATTTCTGCTGACATGAATAACAGTATGACTTACCAAAACATTATTGATGGCCGTAAAGAGTTTGTGGCTTATTCGCTACAACCTTACATTACTGCCATCGAGGATCGCCTGTCCATGGATGATCTAACACCAAGAGGTCAAGTAGTCAGATTCTCGTTAGACGAGTCATTCTTAAGGGCAGATGCAATGGAAAGACTAAACGTAATAGAGAAAATGCTCACCCTTGGCTTGATTACAGTTGAACAAGCTCGAGGAATGGAAGACCTAGCACCGAACGGAGAATCAGGCGTTGATATTAACCTTCAGTAGTCCAATAGAGGCCAGTGACGCTGGTCGTAGAATAATTTCTGGTGTAGTTGTGCCTTTTAACAAAGTAGGCCAAACTTCAGCAGGCGCAGTTGTATTTGAACCGGGATCTATAACCATCCCAGACGTTAAAAAAATAAAATTACTAGCACAGCACTCAGCAACCGATCCAATTGGCCGGGCCATGTCTTTCCAAGAGACTGGTACTGAAATAAGAGGTCAATTTAAAGTGAGCGCAAGCCAAAAGGGCCAAGATTATTTAGTTATGGCATCAGAGGACCTGATTTCTGGTCTTTCAGTAGGCGTAGAAGTTACCGCTTCCAAGCCAGGCAAAGATGGCACACTTTATGTACAGGCCGCACTACTCAAGGAAGTTTCCTTAGTCGAAAGTCCTGCTTTTCAGGATGCAATCGTTACCAAGGTAGCAGCTAGCGAAAGCGAGACTGCAGAAGCAACCCAAACCGAAAACCAAACCGAAAGCGAGGCAATCGTGGAAGATAAAACTCCCGTAGCCGCAACACCAGAGGTTGAAGCTGCTGCAGCTCCAGAAGCAGCACGCCCAACTATCAAAGCAACATCATCTCCATATAGCTCACAAACTGTGCGCCACGGAATTACATCCATGGGTCGCTACACAGAGCATAAGATCAAAGCATCTCTAGGCAATGAGGAATCAAAGCTATGGGTTGCAGCATCAGAGGATCCAATGGTTGTACAAGCAGCCGTTGACTCAATTGGAACCACAAACCCAGCATTCAATCCAGTGCAGTACCTTCGCGAGTTTGTATCAAATACCAACTTCGGAACTCCGGCAATTGATGCAATCAGCCGTGGCACATTGCCAACATCTGGTATGTCATTCTCAATTCCATCACTTGATACAAACGGTGGCGGAACTGCACCTACAGTAGCAGCAACAGCCGAATCAGGTACACCATCAAATACAGGTATGGTTACTGATTACATCACAGGAACTGTATCCAAGTATGCCGGTCAAAATACGGTAACACTCGAGCTTCTTGAGAGATCAGATCCAATTTTTTACGATGAGTTAACAATCCAAATGCAGAGAGCGTACCTTAAAGCAATTGATGCTGCCGTCATAGCCGGTTTTATTTCTGATGGAACTGCAGCAACTGCACAAACTGGTGATTCAGCCGGCTTAATTTCTTATGTAAGCACAGAGTCTCCAAAAGTTTATGCTGGAACTTCATACTTTGCTCGCAACCTAGTTGTTGGTACAGGTCTATGGGGAACTCTTATCGGTGCGTCAGACAGTACTGGGAGACCAATATATAACGCACAACCAACAACAACTGCAATGAACTCAGCTGGTGTAACTAGCCCAACTTCAATCCGCGGCAATGTTCTTGGTCTTGATCTTTATGTTGACAACAACGCAGTATCTACAGTTGCATCTAACTGTGCATTCATCGTTGCACCAGAAGCTGCAACTTGGTACTCATCACCAACTTCATACTTCTCAGTTAACATCGTTTCAAACATGCAGGTTCAACTAGCAATCTACGGCTACGGTTCTTATGTAACCAAGCAAGCTGCTGGTATCCGCAAGTTCGTTAAATCAGCTTAATTAACTAGATCTACCCCGGGTGAGTAGCCCTTCACTCGGGGTAGTTTGAAAGAAGGCAACCATGGCAGCCACGTATGTGACAAAAAGCGAGTTGAGGACAAACCTCGGGATTGGGACTTTATATTCCGATTCTGTAGTCGAGGAAGTCTGTCAAACAGCTGAGGATTTACTTAATTCTTATTTATGGTTTGATTCAGTACCAGTAGTAGCGGCTGCCTTGGCTTCAAATGTAGCCACGTTAATATTATCAACTCCCGGCGCCTATGCGGCCGGCCAGAGTGTTACAATAACCAACTGTGGATCTACATACAACGGCACGCGAACTATTACTTCAACTTTTCCTTGGAGCGTTGGCTCTACCACTTTTCCTTATTTCACTTTTTTCCCTTGGAATAATTTTAACTTTCCTCGTGGGTATAGTCTTATTCAGTTTAGCGTTACGGCTGCTGATGATCCCTATCATCTTATTGTCCCTTACGGTAAAGCGGCTGGCGTAGATACAAAACAAACTTCTTATGCAACTACCCCAGCTGTTCGTGAGGCTGCCATGCAGATAGCCGTAGCGGTGTGGCAGGCACGGCAGGCGCCAGCTACAGGTGGCTCTGCCGTTGATTTTCAACCTAGTCCGTTCCAAATGGGAAGAAGTTTAATGAGCAGGGTAATGGGTCTTATAGCTCCATATTCTGGTCCAAGATCAATGGTCGGTTAATGACAGTCGCGATCACTACACTACGATCAACGATTGCCACGGCTTTAGATAACCCTGGAGTCTGGTCAGTATTTTCTTATCCACCAAGTGCGCCTCTTGCTAACTCGGTTGTGGTTTCCCCCAATGATCCGTATTTAACAACTAACGATAATTCAAACTTAACTATTAGCCCTACAGCACACTTTAAAATTACCTTATTCGCCCCGGCTTACGACAATCAAGGAAATCTAATTAACTTAGAGGACTTCATGATTGCCGTCTATACAAAGTTAGCGAATTCTGGGTTGGTGTATAACGCTCCAGCCTATTCAGCACCATCTATACTATCCTTAGCATCAGGAGACCTGCTTTCCTGTGATCTAAGTTTCGACATACTAACGAGTTGGAGTTAACATGGCAGAAGATACAACCGCAGAGAATTTGGCGTTTTTAATCAAGATAGGTCAGATTAAAGATCCAAAGCCAGCAGTACAAGCACCCACAAAAGAGAAGGAATAACAATGGCCATATTTCTACAAAATAATGTTGGCGTAAAGATTAACTCAGTTGATCTATCTGACCACATTACATCAGTAACACTTACACAGAATTTCGATGAACTCGAAGTCACAGCATTAGGTGATACGGCTCATAAGATGGTTAAAGGTCTGGAAGCAAGCACCCTAACTTTGAACTTCTTAAACGATTTCGCAGCAGCAAGCGTACAAGCAACCCTACAGGCTGCTTATGGAACTACTGTTACAGCTGTACTACTTCCTGTAAAGGGAACTGCAGTATCGGCAACAAATCCTCTATATACTGTTAGCATTCTTGTTAACAACTTGACACCATTGAACGGCGCAGTTGGAGACATTTCAAACTCCAGCCAATCCTTCACATGTAACTCAACAGTTGTACAAACTACAACAGGATCATTCTAAGGAGATAAAAAACAATGGCTAAACTTCGAATCACAAGGGCTACTGGAGAGGTATCGGATCATTCGATTACCCCAGCGATCGAAATGGCCTTTGAATTACATTTCAAATCAGGGATACATAAGACTTTCCGTGAGCAAGAAAGGCAGTCAGATATTTACTGGCTTGCTTGGGAATGCTTACGGAGAGCTGATGTAACTGTTCCAACTTTCGGCCTTGCATTTGTGGAGACACTATCAAAAGTCGAAGTATTGGATGACGAAGCAAATTTTTAGATAGAGGTTCGATGACTTATACGATTGCCGCCTTGGCAGTCGAGACAGGTATCGCCCCTCAGTTTTTAACAGACTTAGATACGGATATGTTGTACAACATAATCCAAGTCTTAAAAGATCGAAATGAGGCGATGAGAAATGCCAGTAGAGCTAAAAGGCCTCGGTAATACTCAACGAGCCATGCGTAAATTTACGCCCGGTCTTTACCAAAAAATGAATGCTGAGATAAGCGCTGTCATGCTTCCTGTTAGAGATGAAGCTCGCAGTTATGTGCCATTAAAAGTTTTGTCTAAGTGGCAGAACCAAACTGGTGTATGGGCATTATCTGACAGAACATATAATGCAATAACAATTAAAAAAGGTATTGTTTATCGCAGGGGTCGCACAAAGGCTAACGACAAAGGATTTAGATCCTCATATAGAATTGTAAACACCACAGCTGCTGGTGCTATTTATGAAACTGCTGGTCGTAAGAATCCAAGCGGGCAGCCATGGGTAGGTGCTAAAGGTAAGGGTGGCGGTAGTTATTCCCATTCAGATAATCCACGAGCAGGATTGAGATTTATTAACTCACTAGGTGGACAATTAGTAGGCGCTGATAAATTCAAAGGTCGATTAATTTATCGAGCATGGGCTAAACAGAATGGCAAGGTTATACCTTCCGTAATCAATTCAATCAATTATGCAATACTAGAATTTAATAAGGCGGCTAAACCATAATGGCAAAACAAGAAAATATCTTTGTCAATGTTGTCAGCGAATTTGATGGTAAGGCACTTACTAAAGGCCAAAAACATTTATCTCAATTTGATAAGACAGTAAATAAACTAGGCAAAACTTTAGGTGCAGCATTTGCGGTTCATAAACTAATTCAATTTGGCACAAGTTCAGTTAAGGCTTTTACGGATTCAGAAAAGAGCGCACAGGCATTAAATACTACTCTTAGAAATACTGGATCTTTAATGGCATTTCCAGATGCTATTGCTGGTATTAAAAGATTATCTTTGGCTACAGGTGTTGCAGATGATGTTTTAACCTCAGCATTTACTCAATTATATTCTTCAACTGGTGATGCTACTAAAGCCCAAAAAGAACTTGCTTTAGCAGTAGATGTTGCAAGAGGAACTGGCAATGATTTATCAGAAGTAGTTAGTGCTTTAACTGCCGGTTATAGAGGCAATACTAAAGGATTAGCCAATCTAAATGCTGGTCTTGATGCAGCCACACTTGCCACAAAAGACATGGATGCAATCACCAAGCAATTAGCAACCCTTCAAGCTGGACAAGCTGCTGCCTATGCTGAAACTTATGCTGGCAAATTAGATATAATCAAAGTCGCAGCTGATAACGCTAAACAATCTATTGGTGAAGGTTTAGTTAATGCTATACAAGTTTTAAGTGGTGATACAAGCATTACTGAATTATCTACTTCTGTGCAAAACTTAGGAATCTATTTACAAGCAGTAATCATAAGATTTGCTGAACTAGCAAAAATGGTCATTGATTCACCTGTTGGCAAATTCTTTGCTTTGTCTATTGATGGCTGGAATAAGATTCTTGGTATAAATGAAAAGGTCATGGAAGTTCAAAATGAGATATGGCGTAATAACACCAAGGCTTATGAAGACGCTTCTAAACAACAAGCTGCACAAGATAAAATAAATGAGGCATATCAAAAAAGATTGAAATTACAGGCCGCGCAACAAAAGGCTGCTGTAGATAATGCTAAAAAACTGGCTGCTGCCGCTAAAGTATTAGATAGATCAGGCACATTACTAGATGTAGATCAGGCTCAAATTTATGCTGCCCTTCAAGGTCAAATTACAGATCAAGAAAGATTAAGACTAGATCTCCAGTTGGCATTATTAACCAAAAACGCGACTGCAGCAGATCAACTAAGCCAACAATTATTAGTATCTCAATTACAAACCACAGATCTCGCTAAAACTATTTCAACACTTCCTAAAGCCTTAAATCCATTTTCTGAATGGCCAAAATATATTCAAGACATTATTGATTTAATTGCAAAAATTAAATTGCCAGTTGCTAATCCTGCTCAACAAGTATCAGTTTCATTACCTAGTGCATCATCCGGGTTGGGTCAAGCAATTACTAGTGGTCAGTTAAGTCCATTGTTAACTAAAGATGTTTTGACTGGAGTTACACCTGCACAAGCAGCAGCACAAGCACAGGCTGAGTTAATGGCGCAAGGATTTAAATTACAAGATACTGCTTCAAGTGCTAGATATACTGCTCAAGCTGTTGGATATTTTCAATCACAATTAGCCGCTCAACAAGCTGCTGGACAAACCATTACAGTTAACATTGATGCTTCAAGCATGATAGATCCTTCTAATTTGACTAAAGTAATTCAACAAACATACATTGATTTGCAAAAAGGTGGTTACTCACTAGCCCCTGGTGGCTATGGCTTTGGTGGTGGCTAATGGCAATCCCAACAGTTAATGCATTTATAAATTTCAGTACCGGAGCTAGTTTTGGTCAAGCTTTTATTCTTGGCCAAGGTATTTTAGGCACAAACATTCTTGCCGATGCAGCATCTGTAATTGTTGATGTATCAGATCAATTAGATGCAATTACAACATCTAGAGGCCGTAACGCATCTGCTGATCAATTTCAAGCTGGCAATTTAACTATGCGGATTGTAGATCAAAACGGTGATTTTAATCCACAAAATACATCCAGCCCTTATTATAACCTTTTGACACCCATGCGTAAGGTTCAAATTACTGCTACATATGGTTCTACCACTTATCCTATTTTTAGCGGTTACATTACCGGATACAATACAGTAACACCTAAAAATACAGGAGAAGTAGTTTATACAACAATAACTGCTATTGATGGAATGCGATTACTTTCAAATGCTTTAGTAACTACAATAACTGGAGCTGTAGCCGGTGAAGATGGTGGCACAAGAATTGGAAAAATTTTAGATCAGGTTGGTTGGCCTACATCTCTTAGGTCTATACAAACAGGCAATACAACAGTTCAAGCAGATCCGGGAACTCAACGAAGTGCTTTAGCCGCTATCCAAACTGTTCAAACTACCGAGTATGGTGCTTTTTATATTGACCCTAATGGCGTGGCAACTTTTAAAAATAGAAATTATTGTGCAAGTACTCCTGCCAATACTCCAGTTGTATTTAATGACAATGGCACAAACATTTCATACTTTAACGCTATGTGGCTTCTTAATGATGCTCAAGTAGTTAATCAAGCTGCTATAACAGCTACTGGATTAGCCACTCAAACTGCCATAAGTTCGGCATCCATATCCAAGTATTTTGTTCACTCTTATACCCAAAATGACCTACTGATGCAAAGTACAACCGAAGCTTTAAATTATGCTTTGGCCTATGTGGCTTCTAGAGCTGAAACTACAATTCGATGCGATGCTATGACCTTAGACCTTTATGCTGCTAATTACAGTACAGGCATTATTGCAGCTCTAGATCTTGACTATTTTGACCCAGTTAGCATTACTACTACCCAGCCTGCTGTAGTAGGCACATCTAGCATTACCAAGAATTTGCAGGTATTCGGCGTTCAACACTCAATATCTGTAAACTCATGGAAGACAACTTTTACCACTCTAGAGCCTATAATAGATGGATTCATAATTGGATCTAGCTTGTATGGGTTATTAGGAACTAATACACTAAGCTACTAAGGAGTAACAAATGGCAGCAGGACAAGGTTTTAAAACCTTTGCAACAGGTGATGTTTTAACAGCACCAGATGTAAATGGTTATTTAATGCAAGGTGTTCTAGTCTTTGCAACGACAACAGCTCGCGATGCGGCAATTACCGCACCAGCTCAAGGACAATTTGCTTTTACTAAAGACACAAATTCTTTATGGTATTACTCAGGTAGCGCTTGGGTTGCATCAGGCGCAACAGGTGATATTGAAGGTGTAACCGCTGGCATAGGTATTAGCGGTGGTGGAACTTCAGGCACAGTAACAGTTACTAACTCAATGGCAACAGCAATAGACGCCAAGGGTGATCTAGTTGTTGGAACAGGTGCGGACACTTTTAGTAAATTAACTGTTGGAACAAATGGTTATTTATTAACTGCCGACAGCGCCGAAGCAACAGGTATGAAATGGGCAGCGGCGGCAGGTGGCGGTGGTAGTATGACTTTATTATCAACTACTACTCTTTCAGGTGCTTCAACTACAATTAGTTCTATTTCAGGAAGTTACAAAAATCTCTATGTAGAGGTGCAGGGCATTTCAAACGCAAGTGCCGCTAATCAGATTTTCTGTATTCCTAATAACTCAACAAGTAAAATGACCTATGTTAATAGCAGTACAGACGGGACAGGTTCGGGTTTCGTAGGTTATCGTTATCAAGCTGATACTAATATTAACATGACATATACAATAAAATCGTTTGCTAACACAGACAATTTTTGGTCATTTAATTTTTACAATTACGCTTCTACAACTGCACCAAAAACATATAATATGATTAGTGGTTACCAATCAGGTTCTGGAAATGTTACCACTATTTCACAAGGTTATTTTAATGATAATACCTCAATACAATCTTTAGTTTTTACAACAAATGGCGGCAACTTTTCAACAGGTACTGTCAGAGTATATGGAGTCAACTAATGAGTAAACCAATGATAAGAATACATAACACAGAAATAGATGAAGTAATTGATCGGGAAATGACCGATGCAGAGTTTGCACAGTACGAAGCAAACAATGCAACCGAAGCAATTAAACAAGCCGAACTTCAAACAAGAAATGCTGCCAAAACAGCATTATTAAAAAAACTAGGTATTACTCAAGAAGAAGCGGATTTATTACTTGCCTAATACATCACAAAAAACAGTAACAACTACAGCTACATTATTGGTTACAGCCAATAGAGCAGATCAGGTTGTTTATCTTCATTCATCATCTGGAACTATTTATTTAGGCAATTCAGATGTAACTACAGGTACTGGATACCGCATGGATAATGGCGATAAGTTAACTATGCAATTATCAGATAATGAAGCTCTTTATGGCATTGTCTCATCCGGTACTGCAAACATGATGGTAATGGCAACAATAAATTGACACCTTGGTTATGCAAGGCTGGCGTACAGCTGAGGGAGCAGATCGATGATTGGTTCCCGGATCGGGATCGTAAAAGTGATGGATGGGTGGGTGATTCTCGCCATTCCGCAAGAGTCTCGGATCACAATCCAGACATCGATGGATGCGTGCGAGCCATTGATATTGATTCTGACTTGGGTGTCCAAAAAGGACTCTCGCTCTATCTTGCTGACCAGCTCAGGGATCATGCAGAAACCGATAAACGCTTGGCTTACATAATTCATAAAGGCAAAATAGCAAGTCCCAAAGCCGGTTGGACCTGGCGCGACTATAAAGGCATAAACAGGCACGATCACCACATACACGTTAGTTTTACAAAACTGGGCGATAAAGATAATACCTACTTCCAAATTCCACTTATAGGGGGAAAAATATGAATATGAAAAATCCTTATGTATTGACCGCTGGTGCATTTCTATCAGCCTGGGCAGCATCCAATTTCGCAGCAGATTATCGCGCCGTACTATGGGCGGTGCTAGCTGGAGTGTTTGGCTATGCAACTCCTAAAAAATGAGTCCGGCGGACTGGGCATCCTTTGGGGCTGGCGTTATCGCCGTGCTATCAGGCGTGCTGATCGGCTTGCGTTTCCTAGTTAAAGGTTGGTTAAACGAATTAAGGCCCAACGGAGGCTCCAGTATGAAGGATCAATTAACTCGATTAGAACAGCGTGTTGATGATCTATTTATTCTAATTGGTAAGCAATAATTCCCCTATGGCTACCACACGCAAGCGCAAGAAAGTCAATAGACGAGTGGTGCGCAAATCACCCGATCCATTATCTAAACTTGATGTCTTTATGATTACCAAACATGAGATTTATAAGGCTGCAAAGAAGGCTGGATTCAGTAACGAGATTGCGTGGTTCTTTATGCAAGAGCCTAATTCTCTACCTGATTGGATTGCTAACGATAAACCCGATGCAATCATTCCAACATTAGATCCTACAGAAACGGATGACGATTAAGCGTTGGTTAGTAATTTCAGACCTTCAGGTCCCATACCAATTGGACTCTGCGGTAAAGAATATAATCAAGTTAGCGAGGCGAGAAAAGTTTGATTCTGTATTGGTGGTTGGTGATGAGATTGACTTTCAATCGATTAGCAAATGGAGCGAAGGCACACCTCTGGCTTATAGCGAGGATCTACACGCGGATCGTGAACTATGTAAGCAAATACTCTGGGACATCGGTGAGTACAGTCCAGAAATGCATATTATCCGCAGCAATCATACTGATCGCTTATACAGCACTCTTCTAAAAGTACCGGGTTTAATTAACCTACCCGAGCTACAATACCCTGCCTTTATGGGGTTCGCGGATATGGGAATGACTTACCACCGCAAAGCCTACGAGTTTCACCCCGACTGGGTACTCTGCCACGGAGACGAAGGCAGTATGAGCCAGCACGCCGGTATTACGGCCCTTAACCTAGCCAAGAAGTTTGGTAAATCAGTTTTGGCAGGACATAGCCACAGGCTGGGAATGAGTGCCTATTCAGAGGGCGTAAACGGGCACTACAGGGCCTTATATGGGGTAGAGGTAGGAAACCTCATGGATAGAAAGAAAGCCGGCTATATTCGCTATAACAGCGCGAACTGGCAGAATGGGTTTGCTATACTAGAAGCCGAAGGAAAGACACTAACACCCACGTTGGTGCCTATCGATCCTAAGGATGGCTCATTCACAGCATTGGGCAAACACTACAGGTAAATCGTTACCTAATCGTTATACAAATACTCTCTAAAACTATCCACAAAGTCGTACACAAATGCCATACTTCTGTTGTGCCAGAAATACTGACACAAAGAAAGGGCTAAAAATGAAGCTACAAGAATGTCCAATGTGTGGAACTAGCACCGACAGGACCTTTAAAAAGCAATATCGCTACGACAATGGCGAAGTATTTACAACCTGGGTGTGTAGTAGATGTGTAAAGGTTCACTCAGATAGCTTGGTGACGAAATGAAAATAGAAATCGATATGACCGCAGCTGATTTTGAGCGCTTGTGGGTCAGTTCAATGAAGTGGCAAGGAATTGACTGGGAAGCGCAGGCCGATAGGTTTGATCCAACCCCAAAGTTCAACTGGGAATATGCATACTGGTTTGATGAATACTCAGCATTGAAAATGGCAGAGTCTTTCTTAACTGCAAATCAGTTCAGCATTCATTCCGACGAATCTGGTGGATGGGTAATATTAACTAATTATGCTAGTCCTTGCCATTTTAATGACGAGTTGGTAAGCGCATGACACTAAAAGAAGCCGGTTTATGGTGGGTCGCATCTATGGTTGCAATAATCTGGGCTTACGGTGTATTACAAAACGCAAAACAAACGCATTACTGGCGTGGCCGCAAAGACGGTTGGGATATGCACCGCCGTATGATAGAAAATAAAACTGATGCCAACAACAACTGAGAAGCTGTTTAATAATGCCACGGCACTTGTGCATGAACGAGGAGTTGTCTATGGACACGCAATCTATAACATGGAGCGTATCGCAAAATCGGTCAGTGCATACATTGACTTTCCAATCATGCCTCACGACATACCGATTATTAACGTTCTGCAGAAAATATCGAGGCTGGCTGAAAGTCCTGGACACGAGGACAGTATCGTGGACATCTGTGCATACATGGCAATTTACCAGCTATGCATTGAAGCCGAGAAAGACGGAGAGTTTGAATGGAGGGCTGGAGAATAATGGCATTTGATTTAAGTCAGTACGAGACAGTTGATGAACGACTACATAAATGGTGGGGGTTATATCCAGATGGAAGAGTGGAAACAGAAATTATCGAGGCCACAAACATTAGATTCATTGTTGTTTGTAGGCTATTCAAAACAGAAGCAGATCTCAAGCCGTGTGCTACTGGGCTTGCGAGTGAGACTGTTAGTGATAGAGGGGTTAATGCAAATTTTGCTTTACCTAACTGCGAAACAAGCGCAATTGGTAGGGCAATTAGCAACTCGGGTCTCTCAGCTAAAGGCAAACGCCCAAGCCGAGAGGAAATGGCCTCAGTAAATGCTAAAGAAGCAGAAGCATTCAAACCTAAATATGGCCGACCAGGATCTAAATCGGCTGCAATGGAGCATGCGCTTCATATTGTTAACGAACAATCTAAAGATACTGGCAACGAGCCTGTACCTATTGAGTGGTCTGTTGGTGAAAGCATTACTCAGATCGGTGAAGTGGTTAGTGTTGGCTTTACTTGTCGGCACGGCAATATGGTAAAGAAAGAAGGAATTGCCAAAGGTACTAACAAACCCTACGCAGGATATGTATGCAGCGCATCAAAGCCAGATCAATGCGATGCCAAGTGGGCAAAACTTACTGCCGCTGGAACGTGGTATTGGCCAGATGATTCAGAGCCGGGCAAAGGAGGTGAATGATGGGTTACGTTGAAATATTACGAGGCGGACCTTACCTGGAGCGCATAGAGAACGACCAGGTAAAGTTTGAACCTTCTAATGACTTATGTATAGCTTGTAATGACGACAGGTTGATACATAGTGGTAATTTCTTGGTTTGTACTCAATGCCATACCAGGCAATAGGGATGTTAGCATAGTGCACACAGAATTCAAGTGTAACGGATGTAAACGCAATACTGAGTTCCTTTGGTTAGATAAATTAAACACGCCAGAGGGATTTAAAGCGTATCAGTGCATGGCTTGTGGGTGTGTCGGCGTGAAAAACATAGCCGAAGCGCTTACTATACCTGACTCGGACATAATCCGATGCGATAAGTGTGGTAGTTGGAAGTTCAACACCGTGGGCTGCCACACTTGTGCACTAATAAAGGAGAAGTAATGGCGATCGTAAGAAGAGGGCACAATGCTCCGGGTTACAAAGAAAACAATGATTATTACACACCTGACTGGATATTTGAAGCGCTAGGCGAATCTTATGACCTAGATGTTTGTGCGCCTACTGGTGGTGTGCCGTGGCTACCAGCTAAAGATCATTACGATCTAGAAGCCGATGGCCTGGTACAACCTTGGTATGGCTTTGTTTGGTGTAATCCACCTTATAGCAAGCCTAGCCCGTTTATTGATAAGTTCTTGGCCCATAGCAATGGCATCATGTTGGTACAAGTATCTAAATCCAATGCATTTATCAGACTATGGAATGAAGCGCACGGTGTATCAATGCTGCCACCTAAGTTGAAGTTTGTGCACAAAACAGAAGGTTTAAAAGGTATATTCATGAGCTGTGTACTTGTAGGCATGGGCGAGCGAGCTGTAGCAGCTATGAAAAAGGCAGACTTTACAAGGGTCCGATGATTACCGGCGGATACTTAGAGGTTTGGCTTAATCTCGATGACATTGTGCCTTACCTCGCCACGCCGTGTGACCTGCGGTTATGTTAATGGACTTGCATCTTAATGCTACCCTCTAGTTCGCATTCGACCTTAAGGCGAAAACGCGAGCGCCATCGGCGCAAGCTCGCGAGGTGCACGCTAGTAGTCACCGCTCTATTTGTATGCCAAATCTTAAGCCTTAATAAAGCTTATTCCGCTGATAACTCAGTACCTAATTTAAAGTTGTATGCATATAACGCATTTAAAACTTATGATCAATTTGATTGTTACAACTACCTAATTACAAGAGAGTCAAGATGGAACTATAAAGCTAAAAACGGTAGTCACTATGGGTTAGCGCAAATGCGTAACCATAAGGTGTTGCTGCTTACACCCAAGGAACAGATCGTTTGGTCTATGCGCTATATTGGTAGTAGATATGGTTATGTTAATGAAGAGCCTAATGCGTGCATGGCCGCTGAACATCTTGATAAATACGGTTGGCACTAATGAGTACTAAACAGAAGGTGCTAGGTACAAAGAAGTGGAAAAACAAACGCTTATCTATACTGCAGCGTGATGGGTATGAATGTTATGTTTGTGGTGGCCAAGCTGATCAAGTAGATCATTTGATTGCACGAGTAAAAGGTGGTGATGTATTTAGTGATGACAACCTTGCTGCTATATGTGCTAAATGCAACCGTACTAAAGGAAGCCGTTTTTTTAGCGACACGGCGAC
>Ga0209296_1001712_pt1 | contig 16367 bp, 28 predicted proteins | sample S_130206_EF_Meta_FD_187319 | JGI IMG/M metagenome (GOLD analysis project Ga0209296, IMG submission 187319) | Freshwater microbial communities from Lake Simoncouche, Canada to study carbon cycling - S_130206_EF_MetaG (SPAdes) (version 2) | ecosystem: Environmental > Aquatic > Freshwater > Lake ...
CGGACACTTACACCCATCTTTGCCAAGTAGCCTTCTACGATGTCTACGCATAACATCAGAGCCTACCGTAATGCCAAAAGTTGCTAAGACTTCTACTAAGCGAGCAGAATTAACTTTTTCATTCCGAAGTGTTTCTTTGAACTTAGTCCGCATGGGTTCAGGTAGTTCTCTTGTAATTCTTCCTACCGAACAGCCTTCTTGTACTTTCCAAACCCCAACTAAATCATCTAGGGCAGAAGAAAACTCATCCTGATTTATTTTTGGATTTACAACGGGGACAGCGGATACTCCACGGGCGCGTTGCGCTTTCGAAGAGGAGCCTGTCACATTTCCAGCATCGCTGGAACTCATCGGTTGTTGCGTTTCTGCCATACGGGTCTACCACTCTCTCTTGTGGAGCCGTTGGCTCCTCGATTACATTCTCACTAGGCATCGGAAATTCACCGAGATTAGTGGGCGGTACTTCGGGTCTACTCCTAACATATTTACTGAACCCATCGGTTCAATCCTCATAATATGCACCCCCGAGATGGTTTGTTCAAGCACCGACGCGAGCAACACGCGGATAGATTCTGCCTTGTCTCTAGCGGTTGGATAATCTTCACGACCTGCTCGACAGATAATTTGAAGCATTGGATAATCAATACGAATTCCACCTGAACCCATAGTGAATGTAGGGGAACTTCCAGCGTTCTCATATACGGCTACACAAGCGTCAGGTGTTTCAGGAAGTGTTCCTAAAAAGATACTTGTTCCAAGGGTTCCTTGGCTATTGGTAACTAAGTAGTCACCTACTGATTCGAGAATAGTTGCCATTAGGTTCTATGCCCTTTCTGTATGATGTCGATAATTCTACCCTTTATGTTTTGCTGGATAGTGGACATCGCTTCCATGACAGGTTGCTCAAGGTATTTAGCCTGTGTTGGAGGATTGTGATAGTTGCCAATAATCTCATGGACAAGAAGAGCATAGGAGGCGGCGGGACCACCATAGAAAATGTCTACAAAATAACCTTGGTTTCCCATTTGTGGAGCGGAGACCCCGCCTGAGCCACGAAGAACTCCAGTATCTACTGGAACAAGAACCTGAGACTTAGCAAAAATAACATTGGCTTCTTCATAAATTGCTTGGGCTATTGCTTGAGGGGTATCTTCTTTACCAGCCTTCAGAGCATTGACTAACTCTTTATCGCCGAATAAGTCGAGTTTGAAAGACGCCTTTGCCATGACTAACGCCCAAATCTGATGACGGTGTGATGCGCTCCGTTTTCGTCTGAGATGTTGTCTATTGCATTTATTGTAAAAGTGTCCGCCCCGACGACCATTTTATGACCCACCGTGATTGATGTGGCAGGACCGTTAGTAATAAATCTTCCAGCATCAACAACTTCTTGACCTTGAACATCTTTAGATTTTGTTACTTCGTTAATTAAGCGACCAGTAACGGTTGTGTCTCCGCTAAAAGTAGGTTTGTTATATTTATCAACAGAGGTTTTGGCGGTAAAAACAACAGAGTCCGTCATGAACTCCGCTACTTTTGAGTAGATAGCATCCATTGGCTACCCCTATTCAACTATACGGCGGTCATAGACATTGTTAGGATTGTCGTGAATTCCAGTATAGGCATCAGTATTGTAGTCATCAACAATTCTGTCATTTGTAGATTTGAGAGACTCAGCGTTGGCAAACGGACGAGGTGGAGTTTTACGCATACGACGCTTCAGAAAATTATCGGCAAGGTCTTGATACTGTTGTGATTTAGCCGAATACGACTCAGATACCGAAATGTCGCCCACACTCTTTGAGGTTGAATCTGCTAAACGGTTAAAACGAGCGGCAAGAGTTTCACACGCCGCACGACAGGTTTCATATACATCTACCCACTCGGCAATTAAATAATCTAACTCAGCATCATTAAAAAGGGCATCGGCAGAATCAACATCGTTGATAAGAAACCGAACCTTGTTACGGGTTGAAGTAGATGGGTCGCTTGAGTAGGTAAAAGTCATTACATTCCACCAAGCAAAAGCATCTGAGTGCGAGCAAGGTTCAAGGTTTGTTTAACATTAACAGCATCGGTATCTGTTGATTCGGAGGCATCACCTAGACCCGTAATCTTGTTAGTTCCAGCGGCTAAAGCGCTACCTAAAGTTTTATTAGTAAGGGTTTGAGTAGCGGTAAGCAGGGTGACTGTTCCAGTTGCATCGGGAAGGGTAATTGTTCTGTCAGCCGTTGGGTCTACAACCGTGAGGGTAGTTTCAAAGGCGTCGTTAGTAGAACCCTCAAAAACTAAATTAACAAGGTTTGTTGTGGAAATATAGGAGTCTAAAAGGGTATCAACATCGGTTGCTAAATTAAGAAAATCGGTGTGGACAGCGGGATTATCACCTGCCGTTGGGTATCTAAATCCTTTTGATGTTGTACCTGCCATTTTATGCTCCCGTGTTCGCAGTCGTGTTTATTATACACCGTACGCAAAGAGATGCTTTATTCGACCTTGAGCCTTTTGCCACACTCGGAACAGTCCGTGTAGGTCATCCCAGTAAAAGGGCAAGACAAGACAACTTTTACGATGTGCTTACAAAACAGTTTTTTTAGAGATTTCACACTTGCTCCCTTAGTAATTAGAATCATTGGAAATTAAATTGGCTTGGATTTCTTCTAATATCGCCGCCCGATAGTCGGAGCGGTCAAAGGCTTCATACCTTGAATCAAGGTTTCCTTGAAAGTTTTTAGGCGTTTGAAATGGGGAGTTAATTAAAGCCTGTGACAAATACCCCAGTAATTCTGTGTGATGATACCGAACAAGAGTTACTTTTTCTTCTGTTAAAAACTCAGCATAGAACATTGGGTCGCCCTCTCTAAATTTAATTATGCCTGATTCTTTCCAAGTGATAATTTCTGTTTGAATTGGTCTATACCATCTACCTATATCAAAAACCCCACCAACGAATGTCCCATACTTTTGATATTCAACATCATGGAAATAAGGAGCAGTTATCTTCATTCTTAAAGGTTGCTTACTAAAAAAATAACTTGCCTTAAGTAAATTGAAGATATTTGTGCTTTCTAAATGCGGTTCTCGGCTTATCTCAACTGGACGACTATTTAACTCTTTAGCCGAAGCAATGTCATATTCAACAACTAAATTATTATTCGCTCCAAACATCCAAACATTTTGCCAACTTGAGCGAACGGCAGGACAAGATAAAAAATTGGCTGGGTTAGAGTTTGAAGTCCTTTTACTCTGTAAATCAAATAAACAATTTTTACAGAAATCTAAATCAGATGACCAATAAACAATCATAAGTAATCTTTATTCGCTCGCCATCTATTTCTGTATCCATTCATCCAAGTTGAACGCAACAATCTAGCAACGCCGCTATTTTCTTCTCTTTCTTTTGTATCACCAATTTCCATTCGGAAGGAGGTTCTCTTAAAAGGAATTACCTGAGCAATTGGAGTTCCTGCTGGGATTGTGCCTAAAAATCCATTATCAACCATGAAAGGAAATTGCACCGAATTTGTATAGCCATCTGTATCAACGATACCCTCCAAAATGGTTACACCGCAAGCAGGTCTATGCAAAGGATTTATGAATAAACAAGAATAACCTGATGGGGTTTTTATGCCCCACGGGTTTCTTATTTTTGGCGCACCATTAGGCAAATCAAGGTTTTTGTAATTCATTAACTGGTAAGCAGGGTGAAATGTAATTGTGTCTTTTGTGTCACTAGCCCATTCAAATGCAATTGCCCCATCTACATTTTTTACATAAATATCTGTATGTGTTTTAATAACATAGCCAGTAGTTATTGCATCAAGAACTGGCATACACCGTTTTATTGTTTGAGATTCGGCTACATTTCTGTTATCTGCTTTTGCTTCGGCAAAACTGGTTTTCATCTCTTTATACCAATTAGGCACGGCTTTAACTCCTGGAACTGGATAGTATTCTTTAGGAATCCATTCGTCTCCAAAATCAAGAGTAAATACAATTTTTTCCATTAGTCCACCACATTCTTTTTAATTTCCCTAGTGATTATTTTGTTAAGTCCTCTTTTGTTAAACTTATCATACAAGTAAGGCAAAGCCCTTTTGGGTTCATAACGCTTGTATTTTATACATCCCCAAGACAATTCTTCTAATTCTTTTGTCATATAAAAACGCTTGAGTTGAACAGGCTCATCCGTTTCAAACTTTACATAGGCTATTGGGTCATTACGCTTAATTGAAACAGTATTAACGCTTGGGTTGAGTTGCGTAGCACCTTCTATCGGTCTAAACCATTGCCCTATATCCATCGAGCCTCCAACATAATAGCCATCAACAACGGGCTTGTGATAATAGGCTGGACTTGAGGTCATAACTAAGGGTTCTTCTGACCAAAATATCCAATTGCCTCGAACCGTAAAGGTGTAAGCCCCAGTTACCGAGGGTTGCTTCATGGCAACAAACTTTATATTTTCAAGGTCGCTATCTATTGGGAAAACACCAAGTTCTTTGTCGAGACCAAAAGCAATATCAAATGGAATCCGAAGCACAAAAGTGTTTTTTACTCCTCCAAGAAAGGCGTGACATTGAAACCAATTGTCGCCACTTGATTCTTTGTTACGCCTATTTGTTAAATCACTTAAAAGTGGGTCAGGGGCTTCATACATTAACTGTATTGAAGGGTATTCATCTGATGCAAAAAATGGAGACCAATAAACTGTTTTCATTTGTAACTCTTGGGTTGCCGCATAAAGCGACTATAAAATCCATCAAGGTATGTATCCCTAAGAGTCATAAAATAACTATATGCTTTTCTGTCGCTTTTAACTATTTTTTTTACCCAAGATTCTCGCTTAAAGGGAAAAACCTGTGCAATTGGAGTTCCTTTGGGGATTACACCCTTGAAACCTTCTTGGATAAAAAATGGGATATTTCCTGCAACTCCAAAGTATCCGCTATCAACAATTCCTGATGGTGTCACAAAAGGCAGGTCATACCTATTGAAAGGATGAGTAATTAAAATTGAATCTTTTTTGTTTGTTTTGACGCCCCACATACCTATCCAAGCAAACATTATTGGAACGGTACCTATTGGGTTTGGCATACCAAATCCTTGATTTTGAGGACTTAGCGGACCTCGCTTTTCCACTACCCCAAAAGTTAATATGGGATTTGTGAAAACATCAACATCACCACTTGCCGAAATACAAACTTCAACATCCGCGGGGAGCAAAATCATGTATCCGCTTATCATCGCATCTCTAAATGGCACACAACTTTTTAAGTCTTTTTGCCCTAAAGCCTTGATTGGTTTATCCGAGTTATTTACATATCTTGGGAGTTTTTTATACCATTCAGGGATACATTCAGAGGCATTAACGGGCGAGCATTGAGCCGCCTCAACATATTCATCAAATGCTTGGAAAGCGACTACCCTAGAACGAAAAAACCTCATAGCGCAATACTATGAGGTTTCTCGTCAAAGTCAAAGATATTTATTCAGCGTCGCTGAGTGATACCTCAACTGCTCCGTTAGGTAACACCCATCCAGCAGGACGAGTAGCAGTATTTTCTACAATTAGAAGTGAGTCTTTTGGATAAACTTTGCCGTTTATAGTAACTTCTTCAATAGGCGTAGAAGGAGTTTCTTCAACCAGCACGGCTGGCATTTCGGGAGGAACAAAGCCATCTACTTCTGTATGTGTTGTCCAAATCTCAGGGTCAGGGTCAATAACAATGTTATCTGCCTCATAGTCAAACTCTTCCCACCGAACAGTTCCCCATACTTCATGGAGTCCAGCAATAGTTACTTCATCTTCAACATCAACAACTACGATGTTAATAACTTGGTCATTAGCGTTTATTAGCGCAACATTTTTAATAGTCATATTTTACTGCCACCATGTCAGAACAACTGCGCCACTTGCGCCTACGCTTGCATTTCCGCCACCCGTGCCTTCAACACCTGTGGAAGTTGTGGTGTCTGTGGAAATACCACCGATTCCAAACGAGCCTCGAACTGGAGTTGTATCGTTTGACCCACCTGCAATAGTTCCCAGTAAAGGAGTTGCCGCACCTGCGGTTCCAGCGGGAGTCCCACCAGTACCGACGGAAGAGTTTACTGCGGTGCTATTAGCACCATTTTGTCCGATTGCATAATTAAAAGCGCTGTTTGCGCCAACCCCGCCAGTTGATTGCACAGACCCAGCGGTTGTTGTTCCACCACTACCAGCAGTTACGGAACCGCTGAAATTGTAATTACTACCTTGATTACCAGTTTGAGAAGCACCAGCACCAACTTGGGCTGTTGCACGGGTTCCCGCCGCACCAATTGTAATCGTTAGATTACTTGTCAAATACATTTGAGTTGCCGCGATTCCACCTGAACCACCTGCTCTACCAGCATCGTTTCGAGCGGCTATATTGAAACTTCCAGTTCCAAAATAATTAGTATAATCAACATTGTAAGCAGCAATAGCATTGCTACTACCACCACCACCACCACCGATTACTTGAATGTTCACAAGAAGAGGCTTTGAAACACCATATCCTGTTGGGAGAGTAAATGTGCCTGATGTAGTAAATTTTTGATAATAAGGTTCTAAGTTAGCGCCACCAGCAGAAGCGGCGGGGATTGTTTGAATAGCCATTATGCAATCTCCATTCCTGAAATGTGGAAATTGATTGTTGCGGCAGATGCTCCGCCATCAATTTGTTCAGTAGCAACTAAAACTTGCTTGAGGTCAATAACAGTTGTTGTATCTGCGGCAATAGCCACAGCATCAAAAAGGAGGGTCTCGGAACCCGCGGTTCCAATAGCAATAGTAAAGGTGCCAGCAGTAGCGGCTGTATTAGTTACAACAATACTTGTAATTACCGTAGTTGTTGCCGCTGGGACTGTATAAAGATTTGTGCCGACGCTTGTTGTTGCCGCACCTCTAAATAACTTTTTGGCTGTGTTTGCCATTTACTTCTCCTTCAACTTTTCTCGTAAGGTAATTCTAGCATAGGGGCTTTGAGGTAAATCTTTTAGAACGCTCCCATAATTACGGCAATTTCAAGACCACCCACGGTTGATATTGTCGCGTCCACAGAACTTGAAAGAGCAAGGGTTCCTGTTGATGTAGGCAAGGTCAATGTTGCGGCGCCGTTTGTGATAGTTGAAATAACTGGGGAGGTCAAAGTCTTATTAGTAAGGGTTTCTGAACCAGTACGAGATACAAAGTCATCTCCTGATAGCGCAGAGTTAAATTCAGCAAGAGTCCCTGAGACTGTATTGCTAGTAAGGCTTACGGTCTTATTAGTGAAAGTAGTTGTGCTTGAAGCGGTAACTGTAATATCGCTAGTCAAAGCAACCGTACCCGTGCTTGTTGGAAGGGTCAAGGTTCCTGAATTGACGATGGTAGCAATGACTGGAGATGTTAAAGTTTTATTCGTTAATGTATCTGTGGTGGCTCTACCAACAAGAGTATCGGTAGAGGTTGGCAAAGTTAAAGTTCCAGTATTGCTAATACTAGAAATTATTGGTGATGTTAAAGTCTTATTAGTGAGAGTATCGGTAGTCGTTTTACCTACAAGAGTATCTGTTGCAACTGGAAGGGTTAGTACAGAAGCACCTGCGGTTGCACCTGAAACAATTGTGGTTGTTCCTGAAGTTGAACCCGAGAGTTTTACACCAGTAGTTCCAAAGGTAGGCAAGGTGTTAAATACCATAACGCCTGTGCCTGATTCATCGCTGACAATGCTTGCAAAGTCGGCTGAAGAACCAACAGGGAGTTGAGTGATTGTTCCCGCACCAGCGGCGCCATTGGTTGTTATTGCCATATTATGCTATCTCGCTCCCGAAGGCTGTAAATGACATTGTTGCACTTGAGGCATAAACCGTAATAAGGTCAGAAGCATCAACTGTCATTCCAAGGGTGTATGCAACTGTTGAATTAGCCGCAATGGTAGCGTCATAAACAATATACATAGAGGCGTCTAGTGTTGCGGCGTTCTTGCGAATTGCCAATCGGTAGGTGGCACTTGTAGCACCTTGGTTGCAAACGACTAGGCTTGATACCACCGTCTGTGTTGAGGCGGGGCAAGTATAAAGAGTTGTTTGTGTAGTAGCGGCGGGGTTTGATTGCCCCAGCGTTGAATAAGTTGTTGCCATGGATTATCCTCCTATTAAAAGCAATGGGTTTATTGTAGCGGATGCGTTTGTTGTGGCTGTGGAAGCACTCGCGGTTGCGGCGCTTGCCGATGCTTGCGCCGTTGAAACAAAGGCGGAAATATCTGCTCCTTGTAGGTAGTAATTTGAAGCCGTTAGTGCTGTATAGGTAGCAAAAGCGGTGTCTAACGCTGTGTAAGTAGCGTAAGTAGATGGGATATACCAATACTTACCTGATGCAATTATTGAGGCAGTTGGCTGGTCAATTTTTACATCAAGGGCATCAATGAGAACTTCTAGCGTTGTCCAAGTTGTATCATCAATTAACTGAACATAAGTAGTGGCAATCGTTGGCAAAGGGCTTATATCTGCCAAATCTAAAGAGCCTACGGTGTTATAGGGGATACTGATTGTGTAAGTTCGCCCACCAGTAAATGATTCAACAACAGTATATGTATAGGGGTTTGGAATTATATCGGGGTCGTTAGTGGCTGGGAGAGTAACTGAGAAAGCACCCGCAACCAAGGGAACTACAACAGTAGACGGAGCAACCATTACATTGTCAAGTGGCGAGCGCAAAACATCACCAAGAGTAAAAACAATCTGACCTGATATAGCCGTTCCCGAATAATCAACATAAGCGCCAGTTATTGTTATTGTGCTTAAATTTGTTGGCAAAGCCATTAGCCACCAACTAAAAAGAATAAATCAAACTTTTGGGCTACAAGATTCTGAGCCGTAGTTTGTGAGGCTAAGGCAGAAGTCTCCGCCGCGGCTAAAGCCGTAGCATTTGAACTTGCGGCGTTAGTTGTTATTTCAATACTGGTCGCTAGAGCGGCATAAGTTGTATGGTCGGCAATTGGTACATACGGTTCTGCCATCTCACACCCCCATCAACATCATTTGTTTAGCGGTGAAATTTACAAGTTCAGTTGCGGCTGTTGCTGTTGCGGTTGCATAGGTGGCTGAGTTTTCAACATAATCTTCGCCATTGACAACAATTAGACGCACCAACTCATCTGCCGTATATCGCGCTAGAAGCGCTTGATATTGGTCGAGGGTGACATAAGATAAGGATTCTGCTGTTGTAACGGCGGGGAGCAAGTCAGCAAGGTTTTGAGTGGTGTTTGCAACCGATAGAGGCAAGGCAATCTGAGTAGTTCTACCACCAGTAAAGTTTTCAACCACGGTGTAAATAAAAGGCTGAGGTGTTACATCTGTATCACTTGTGCAAGGCAAAGTTAAACTCAGAGAACCCGAGGCGTCAAGAGTTTTTACAATTGCTGTGGGCATTAAAATTACATTCAAAGTTGTTTCTTTGAGAATAGTTTGCGGAGTAAAAGTAACTGACCCGCTTACAGGATTGCCAATTAAATCTACATAAGTGGCTTCAACTGTGCAGGTAGAAAGAGATACTGGTAACGCCATCTCAACTCCTAACTAAATAAAAATAATGAGGCTATTTCTTGTGACGAGGTATCAATCGCTTGCCATTTGACTCCCCCTGCTTGAGCAGAGTCAGCGGTCAAGAGCGTGTTATTTGCTCCAATTGCAAGGCGACCTACTGTGTTATCAGCAGTCGCTACAAAAATATCGCCCTTTGCATCAACGAGTGCAACGGGTACTGGATTTTGAATTATCGAAATACCCATAATTAAACTCCTTGACGAATGACGCTAACAGATTGTGTGCTAGAGGCTACTATGCCGTACAAGGCTTCTCCAGCCTGTAAATCAATAGCAAAAGCGCTTCCGCCTACAACAATATATCCGTAAGAGTTGGTTGTAACACCTTCTCCTCCAAGTTTAACATCGGCACCACCAGCAGGATTTTGAACTAGAACTGTTTGTCCGTCACGCCCTGCGTTGGCGGTGGACAGTAGAGTTGCGGCTGTTGTAACACTAACAATGCCATGTGATATTGCCATTTGAACTCCTTATTAAAAAAGGGTGGCAACTCATTTCTGAATTGCCACCCCCATAATTATTTGGTGGCTTTTTCTTTAATTTTGACTTCAGGGGCGTCAGTTAAATAACGCTGTTCTACCAACTTATCAACATACTTCCAACCTGATACATCTACTATATCTCCGTGATTGAGTTGCTTTCCGTCAGCAATCATCTTCTTGAGAACAAGTTTTTGCATTATGAAATTCGGTAAACTGATACTGTTGTTGGAGCGGTCACAACTACTTCCCAACGAGATGCTGTTCCAGCAGTCGCGGCGGTTGTTGCAAGTCCTACGATTGTTACACCAGTTCCACCAGCCAAAGTAGCAACATAAGCGGCTAAATTGATATAACTGAACTGAACACTTGTTCCTACAACTGCGCCAAGTTCTGCAATCAGAGCGGCGGCGGTTGGAGTAGTAATAGTTCTTGCTGTTGTAAGAGTCGCAGTAGTAATACCACCGAGAATACCTGCTGTTGTATGTACCATTGAAGCGCCATCAGCGATATTTGTTACTGATTGAACCTGCTTTAGATTAGCAGTTATAGTAAGTCCACCAACAACTGCGTTGCCTCGCGTAATTCTATTAAACATATTTCTCCTTTTTTGGAGAGGGAGAGGGTTTTTAGTCCCCCTCCCTACTCAATTTAATTAAGCGACGATTGAATCCCAAAACCAACCAAGGTCAGAAGCGATGACTTTATTATCAAAAGCCATTTCTGCTTCAATTCGGTCTGCCTTAAGAGATTCCATACGGAACTGTGAAGTTCCAACTGTTGCTCCAAGACCGCCTGATACACCTGTCCATGAGAAAGAGTATCCAGCAGAAGGAGTCAATAAGCCTGGAGTTGGAGCGACATGGCAAAGAAGTGCTTTCTTACCTGATGTAAATGAATACGCGGCAGTTGCACCTTCGTTGTTTGTAGCCTTAACAGCCTTTGAAATGATAACGCGTGGAACATCAAACATTGCGGCTAACATATCAGCAGTAACAGTCTGTGAAGATGTGTACTTGATACGGTCTACGATGTCAGGATGGTTCTTTAGCGCACGGAATACATCGTATCCCAATACCAAAGTGTTTGCTTCCATACCAGTTGTTGAAAGAATTCCTGCTTTCGCATCTTCAATATCATCAATTGGGTCTGAAGCGGCGTAATCTGACCATTGCTTTACTTCGTTTGTTGAAGGAGTTCCTGCAACACCGTCGTAATCGTTACCCCAAATAGAACCAGCGAAGAAATCTGTGTTCCATTGAATTTCCTTGCGAAGCATTAAGCGACGAGTTACAAACTCTGTTGCCTCACGAAGAGGGTTTAGAGGTGCATCTGCGTTGTAAAGAGTTTGGTCATCTACATCCTTATGGAACGCAAATACATCTGCGTTATAAGAATCAGTTGAAAGACCGTAACCTCCACCAGCAGATTCAGTTCCACCAGCGCGGCGTTGAGCCTCGTCACGGAACCAATCGTTCTTGGTGTAGGTAAAGAATTTATCGCTCTTCTTATCGACAGGGATTACTGGGAATACCTTGTCAGCGATAAAGTTATCTTGGTTCTGTAAATATGCAACCGAGATGTTTGTAAGAATTGCGTCCACATGGACGGAGTTAATTTGTGGCTGTGGCATTTAGTTATCCCCCTTAAGCCGCACGGTGCGGGTTCGCACAGTTGATTACGGCGGTAACGATGTTTGCATCTGCCGCAGATTCAGTAATTAGTGTTCCGACGACATACTTGGTTGTATCTGTACCAGCAACTAAAGCAACTGCTTTACCTGCTGAAGATGTACCAACTTGTGCGCCTTCTGCAATTGCCGCTCCTGCAACAATCTTTGTACCTCCGACAACAAGCACTTCTGCTTCCTGTCCTGAAGTTGGAGCATTTTGTAGTACGCCGATTGGAATATCAGTTGCAGCCGCCGCGGCTACTGCTTGTCCTGATGAATCCAACTTGACGAATGTGTACTGCTTACTGGAAAGGTCGGCACCTGCAACGAGGGTGACCTTTACCGAGTAGTTAGAGATTTCGTATGCCATGTTTATTTAGCACCCTTCTCGGATAGGTATTGGCTGTAAAGGTCAGGGTTTTGTAACGCAACATCGGAAATGGCTTGAGCCATTGACTTTGATGCACCCTCATCAACGGCAGACTTAGCAAGCGTAGTCATACGCTCATAAGCATTACCTGATTTGAAGTCCGCAGATTTGCCGATTTCTGCAAAAATTGATGCTGATTCAGCCTGAGCATTAACTGAAGAAAGAATCTCTTCAACACTCTTTGCTAGTTCTGAATCTGTTTCAGACAAACGACGAAGCGCTGGTCCAACTTTTTCAGCATTGAGATTGAGATTAGCCCAACCTTTTGCTTTTTCTACTGATTGAGCATCAGCACGGGCTTCACGCTCTTTGCGAAGTTCAGCGGTTGCCTCTTCTGCTTGCTTTTTTAAGTCTGTAATCATTTTAACAACTGATGTAGGAGCGGACTTCATATAGTCCTCTTCCTCTTTAGGTTTAGTTGAGTCCTCGTTCATCGCCATTTCAACTTCCATTTCAGGCTTTTGTTCCTTTTCGGCGAGTTTGGCTTCGAGTTCAGCGATACGGGCTTGCGCCATCGCTAGTTCTTCCTCAACGGTTTTTTCAACCTTAACTTCAGTTGCCTCGGTAGTTTTCATATCCTCCATGTTGGAGTCCTCCTTGGTCAGCGATTTGTCGAGAACCCTCTGAACTTCAGATTCGGATGCTGACTTCATAACGAGCCAACCTTCATGTAAGTGCGCTGGATGGTCTACGCCACTCGTTTCCTCAATGGCTAAATTCACCATTTTACGGGTACGGGGTTTTGACATTTATGCTCCTAACAAACTAGAGGTGAGTCTTTTTAGCATAGGGCTAATAAAACTAACCTCGGGTCTTGACAGATGAAGAATACCATAAGTGTAATTCGAGCCTATTTATTGGTTTGCTAGAACCCTTGTTTTAGTTAAGGCTTCAATTAAGTTAGGTGAAACCCACATTGAAAAGGGGTTTTCGTTAGCCCAAAAACGAGCAAGCCTAAAGTGGTAGTCAGTAGCATCAATTTTTGTCCATACAAAAAATGCTTGGGAATCATTAGGTAGATTTACTTGAATTCCTGCATACCCAGGCGGGGTTGAAACTCTTTGAGCATCAAGATTTATTGACTTAAGAATGTTCATCGTATCGTCAATGATGCTTGGCATTATTTTTTCTTCCTTGGATAATCCATGGTATCCATCCATTTAGGGTCATCTGCATCTAATTCTTCAAACTCACCCTCAGAGTCATCTTTGTAAGGAACAAATTTTTGCTTTGGATTTTTTGGTTCTGATGAATCTTCACCTTCAGAATCATCGGCATTACGCCAATCGCCATGACTTGACTGGTCATGGTCGCCGTGCTTCTCAAGAACTACTTTTTTTTTAGTGTTGAAACCTTGTGTCCAACTTTAGTATCAGTTGGTTTACCATCACGATACAAAACAATTAACGCGGCTGGGTCATCTTCTGAGCCTTCAATTTCAAATGATGAATCAGGAACATTGATTTTACCTGAGCGTTCAATTCTTAAAACTTTACCTTCTGCTGTTCCACCCGATGCGTTCCATGAAACTGTATCTCCGACTGAAACATTTTTTTCAAATGCTAATAGTTTACTTTCTATTGCTTTGTTAATCTCTCCACCCATTAGGCGTATTGCTCGTTGAACTGTTGATTTTGCGTAACCGCTAAGTCCTTTGAAACCAAACTTTTTTACATCTTCTTCAATCATTTTGAACTCGTCCTCGTCCATACCAGCCAAAGGTCCTTTGCGAAGTTCCGCTAACATCCGTGAATCTTTTTTCATACGGTCTCCACTTTCTTAGGTTTTTTCTTTGACGGTGACATTATTGTATCAACATGAACATCTGACACAGTAGGGTCGTTCTTTTCTAAGTCTATATCAACGAATAAACGCTCGGCTTTACCACCGATTGAATAGCCGCGAATCTTTCCTTCAGTAACCATGTTCCATGCCCAAGGCTCCCAAATCACACCAAGAAAAACTGTGTTAGGTGGATATGTGTGTTCTAAATCTTGTCCTTCAGGTGTTTTGATAGGAACTGTTAATGAATATGGGAAAGCCATAACTTCTACCCATTCTCCAGCAACTACATCTCGGTTATGTTGTAAACGAATACGACGGTCATTACCGCGAACATAATCCCAAACTGCTCTTTGTAATTCATCTGAATCTGTCCACTCTCCGTGAGCATCTTCCATATCAGGGATATACATTGCTCCAAGTGTGTAACGCTTTTCACCTTCGGCTTTTTGTAAGTCAAACTTGCCTAGAGACTTTGTAGTCTCTTCAGTAAATACATCAGGAAAAATTTGACGGGCTACATCCTCGGTAAGTTCTTGGAACTCGCCTTCACCTTGAGTCAGATAGCCAACAACATCGGCATCAGGGTTATCCACCCAAGACTTGCTTCGAATATCCCATCTGTCCTCAGTAATGGTCGTCTCGCCTACCTCAAAACGATAAATGTTTATCGCTTCGTTGTTTGCGCCTAGTTTTGCGAAATACCGCATACGGCTATACCTCCTCTCGTTATTCTCCACATAATATCAACCCCCGTTGATTTAGTCAATCCAGCCTGTTGAGCGGTCTCATAAGTTTGAACTACCAAGGTTCCAAGGGTCAATAGTTTGCCCATATTGGCTGGTCTAGGGATTGCTCGAGCCTTATCGACCATTCCATCCCATAGAGATTTACGCTCTGTGTTGTCTTTAGATACACGGTACTTCTCATAGGAATCATGTAAATCTACTTCTTTAACTCTATGAGATGACGGTGTGTGTAGTTGTAGTTCAACCTTTACTCCGTCTTTACTAAGTTTCATATTGGTGCCGTCATAAGGGTCACCTGCTTGCCAAAAGTTTTTAACTGAATCAACTTTCCAACCAGTTTCCTCAACAGCCTTAATTGTTTTTTCTACACCATCCGTGTAATTATTTTCATCAACATTGAGTGTGTAACGAACGGCATCAGAAATTGCGTTAGCCGCTTTCTCTCTGTCACCGCCGTGGTCTTTCTCGGCATCTTGGTCAATCTTTCGAGCAAGAGAATCTGTGGACTTTAATCTTTGTACAAGTGAACTCTTGCCTTCTAGTTCAGCAAAATCAGCATCAATGTTTTTAGCAATGCCTTCCATCAAAGATGTAACTACTGGCTCAACTGCTTCAGCGTCTCTTCTGATTCTTTCGGCTTGTTTAACTGCTTCAGGACTTCGCTCTGATGATGCGGGTTTGTCAGGAGCCATAGTGGGGCGACCAGTCGAACCCTTATCTTCTCCACCGCTAGTTCCAGTAGCCCAACTTCCGTGGACACTTTGGTCCTCGTGTCCTCCGTGTTTTTCCATTGCATTTTCATATCTATCTACCATCGATTCTGCCCAAGCGAATCCAGCGTCTCCGCCCCAAGCGTCCCATGACACTCGACCAGCGCTAGGGAATCCTTTTTCGCCACGATTAAATCCGAGGGCTTGTCCATCAACTTTGTGTCGAGAGAAAAATGATTTCATTCTCTTCAAAGTTTCGATGCTAATGTTTTCACCACGGGCTAATTGACCTGCTCTAGTTCTACCAACTGAAGTAAAACCATTTCCAGCAAGACCAGCCTCAATCCATTCAATCGCTCTTTGCGCCGCTTCTCTAACGGACTTAGGTGGTTTGTAATCTCCTTCGGCTTTGAAGAATTCAATTTGTTTTAAGCGTTCTTCAGCCTCTTCCTTAGAATCATAACTTCCAAAACTTCTAGTTCCCGCCTCGTTGTAAACAATCCATTTTCCATCTTCTTGAGCAATTCTTTTCTCAACAGCCTCTACCCGCATTTGGTAGCCATCAACCGTTAAGAAAGTTTTAATGTTGGCAGTTGTATCCCCTGTGGTTTTTATGACATCAAGGATGGTCTCGGCTGGCAAACCGCTAAGACTGGTTAGGTCTACATTGTCGATTGAATCTATGAGAATCTCGTACTTATCCCAATCATCCTTTGGGCGTTCCATCTTGCGTCTAGCCATCTCATTAAGAACGGTATGGTGAACCTCTATTTCAGCCGAGGTTGGAGAGGCTGATTTATGGACATTCGTATGGAGCGCGAGTAGTTCCTCAGCGCTTAGATGAATTAGTTTGGGTGCAATATCCGCCATGTTCTAAGAGTAGCGGATGGTATTACTACTCGGGTTTATTTCCTTGAAGTATGGTTGAAATTTC
>Ga0209296_1001713_pt1 | contig 16366 bp, 15 predicted proteins | sample S_130206_EF_Meta_FD_187319 | JGI IMG/M metagenome (GOLD analysis project Ga0209296, IMG submission 187319) | Freshwater microbial communities from Lake Simoncouche, Canada to study carbon cycling - S_130206_EF_MetaG (SPAdes) (version 2) | ecosystem: Environmental > Aquatic > Freshwater > Lake ...
CAACTTTGAAAGAAGTTCACACACCGCTTCGTTGGCGGCACGATTCACCAGAAGCGAGCGGTCATAGAGCGGCACCTCAATGCCGAACATCCGGGAGAGCTCCGCGAACAAGCGATTCTGAAGTGAGATTCGATCAACAAAGGTGGGCGGCATGCGTCTGATTTTAGCGCCACCACTACCCACTATTTCTCTAAGTAGTCAAGATCGCGATGAAATGTCTCATCGAGCGCAAGCGCGGCGACTATTCCAACGGCCACGCAGCAGATTCCCAGGGTGAGAGTGGCCTGCACAACCCCCATACCGGGCTTCATTGCCAACCAGATGGAGGTGATCGGAACCGCCATGGCTCGGACAAAGTTCGGCGCACTGGTGGCGGCGGTTGCCCGCAGGTTGGTCCCAAACTGCTCGCTGGCGGTGGTCACAAAGATCGCCCAGTACCCCGTGGAGGCACCCACCAAGCACATCATCCAATAGAAGGCGTGTTCGCTGCGCGGCGCGACCGCAAAGAACAGAGCAATGGACGCGGCGAGGAATGCCAAGAACAAGAGGATGGTTCGAGTGCGGCTCTGCAACCACTGCGAGATGACGCCACTGGCAACATCGCCGACCACCACTCCAACGTATGCCCAGAAAATCACCTTGGCCGGCATGATCGGTTCCGTGATGCCCATCGCCTTCCCAATCTCAGGCCCAAAGATGAACATCACGCCGCCCACAAACCAGATGGGCATCGCGGAGAGAACCACTGCCGCAAATCGCATGAAGCGACGCGGTGGCCACAGCAACTGCAATGGATTTCCGCGCGGCACATCCTGCGTTTCGGTACTGCGGAACAGACCGCTTTCTACAACGCCCACGCGTAGCGCAAGCAACGCAAGACCCATGACTCCGCCAATCAGATAACACCACTTCCATTCGATGTACGTACCAACGATGCCCGCAGCCACCGCGCCGGAGAGCCCCACCGCCGCAACGATGGTGGTGCCGATACCGCGCTTAGCGGTGGGCAGCAATTCGGCAACCAATGTGATCCCCGCGCCAAGTTCACCGGCCAGCCCAAACCCTGCCACAAACCGGAGTACTTCGTACTGCCACACATCCGTTACGAACGCGTTCAGAATGTTGGCCACCGAGTAAAGGACGATCGACCCAAACAACACCTTGATGCGACCGAGACGGTCGCCAAGCATTCCAAATGCAATTCCCCCGAGAAGCATGCCCACCAATTGAATGTCCAGCAAGCGCTTGCCGACCAGGGTCAGTTGTTCCGGATCGGTGATCCCGAGCGCCTTGAGGCTGGGGATTCGAACAATGGAGAACAGCACCAAATCAAAGAGGTCAACGAAGTATCCAAGCGCAGCCACCAACACGGCCAGCACGGTGGCACGCGGCAGCTTGGACCCGGGGGCAATAATGGGGGAAATTTCTGAAGCACCAAGTGCTGTTGGGGGCGTTTGGGGCGGGTGCGCAGGCATTGTGCCAAGTCTATTTGTCTGCCGCGCGCGGTCCGTGGCAAACTCGGAAAAATCTGATTCGTTCCGGGTAACCTTCCCGCGCGCTCTGGTTCGCAAGGGAACCGTGGGCTCAATCACTATCAACTTCGAGCATCACTATGAAACACCTCACTGCTATTGCCCTGGCACTTACATCTACCCTCGCGAGCACTGCCTGGGCACAACTCTACGATAAAGCAACTCCGGCACGAACAGCACAGGCCGAAGAGGACATTGCGGACGACACCACCGTCACCGCGAAAGACAAGCAGATGTTCGGGCTGTCATGGTTTGGCTCCGACCCAGAGAATCCCCGACCACTGTTGCAGGCGCCAGCAGAAGTACGCAGCGAGAACGGCGTATGCAAAGCGACGGTGCATATTCGTAAACAAGTGGTGCAAGCCGGCGACCAGACACTCAATACGTCCTGCTTCAACGGTCGCTACACCGGGCCAACGCTCCGCTTCCGTGCGGGCGAAACCTTGGAGCTGAATGTCATCAATGATGGCGAATACAACACCAACATCCACTTCCACGGGATGCAGGTGTCGCCCGATGATTACGGCGACAGTGTGTTCACCATCATCCCGATGGGACATGAGTACACCTATCGCATCAAGATCCCGGAGTACCAGCAACCCGGTATCTACTGGTACCACGCGCATTCTCACCAGACCAGCCAGCGCCAAGTCATGCAGGGCGTCACCGGCACCATCATTGTGGAAGGCGCGCTCGACCGTTACCCAGCGCTCAAGGATGTCAAGGAGCACATCGTTGTGCTGCACGACTATCAGAAGGGTCTCAGCGGCGAAGTGGTCCTGGGAATTCAGATTTCCTGGCCGACGTACCGCTTGGTGAATGACCAAAAATTCCCTGATATTGAGATCAAACCAGGCGAAGTGCAGTTCCTGCGCATTGCCAATGAGTCAACCAACATTTACTACAACCTTGACTTCGGCGGTGAAAAATTCTGGGTGGTCGGTGTTGATGGCAACCCCACCGTGCAGATGACAGAGGCAACGCGTTGGGCATTAGGCGCTGGTGGTCGAGTGGAAGTCATGGTGCGCTTTGACAAGCCAGGTCGCTACAAGTTGCACACCTCGGAGATCCGTACCGGACCAAACGGGGACGGGTACTCCGCTGAGAACCTCCTGACCATGGTGTGCATGGGTGACCCGGTTGCAAATCCAATCGCCCTGCCCCAGACGCCCGTCGGCCCATGCCCACTTGATGACCTGAGCAAGGTGACGCCGGACGTGACTCGCACCATCGTCTTCAGCGAAACTCCCAACGACTTCCGGATCAACAATCGCTATTTCGACGGAACGCGCATCGATCAGTTAGTCCGCTACGGCGACAATGAGAAGTGGATCGTTCGCAACTCTTCGGACGAACTGCATGTGTTCCACATTCACCAGCTTGACTTCCAGATCCTGAAGATCAACGGCGTCCCGCAGCCGTTCAACATGCATAACGACACGTTCTCCATGCCCGTCCGCGGCGAAGTGGAGATCATGATTCCATTCACACGGCCGTGCGTTGTTGGTGACTTCGTGTTCCACTGCCACATCCTCTGCCATGAAGATGGTGGCATGATGCAGAAGATCCGCGTCTATGACCCAAGCAAGCCAATGCCTCCAGTGCGACCGGGCGATGGCTACGGGCCGGAGCCGGAAGATTCGCATTTGCCGCTGAAAGCCGCTGATGCCAACGCCGTTGGTGGGGCATTCGCACTGCGCGACGCGCAGGGCGCGGAATTCACTGATGACCAACTTTCGGACGGCCTGGCACTCTTGTGCTTCGGTTACACCGAATGCACTGGCGCTTGCCCCCGCAACATGGCTACCTATGCGGGTGTTGCTGACATCCTCAAGGCCGAGGCTAATCCCCCGGAGTTGCGTTACGTCTTTGTCAGTGTTGACCCATCACGCGATGAGGGCGCCAAGCTGAAGGACTACGCATCCAAGGCACCGGTTCCATTGATTGCACTTACTGGTGATCCTGAAACAATCGTGCGCACCTCGCGCACATTCGGCGCTGCGTATGAGCCACAACCAAAGCGAGCCGACGGTTCGTACACGGTTCGGCACTCCACCGACACCTGCCTCGTTGGTCCGGGTGGCCGCATCTTCAAGCGCTTTGAGCTTGGAGCTGACCCGAAGGACATCGCCGCAGCCGTCAACGAGTTTGCCACGCGTGTGCCGCGCAAGGCCGTAGCGAACGCCAGTACGAGCACCGAAGGAGGTTCCAAGTGAATATCCGAATCTCCCACCAACTCCGAGCACTCTGCGCCGCACTCCTTGCCATCGCGACATTCGCAGTGCCAAGTAACTGCTTCGCGCAGGGCGGCGGCGGCACGCCGGATCCGCGACCATTCGCACTGTTCCGTGACATGTTTGACACCTTCGGCGAGTGGCACGGACCGATCGTCAACATGGCTTACCAGCCGCAGGTTCAGTACACCTACTCCGATACCCCTGGAAACAAGAACAATTTCAACGGGACCATCTCTTGGGGTAGCTACATCTGGGTGACCCCAGAAATCAACGTCAACATCAATCTCAGTCTTGAGCAGATTGATGCGCCGAAGAAAGAAGACCAATGGTTCTTCAACGGCGAAGGCATCAATGCTGGTGACATCTGGGTGCAATGGAGCGATCAGCGAACCGGCATCTTGGCGGGACGATTCACCGCGCCGTTCGGTATCGCGCCATTGTTGCTGCCCGGACTGTTCGACCTGAACTCGGTTGGCGCTTACAACTTCGGCGGACTCATGGGAACCATGGGCACACTCTCCACGGGTGACGAAGGTGGCGGTATTCACTCGTTCAGCGTTGCAGGATTCGGTATTGATACGACCTTCATGTCGCAGAGTTACATCGTCTCCACTCCAAGCCCAACGGGTCCTGGAACGGGCGGCGGCGTGGACAGTTACTGCCTTTCATACAACGGCGTCAATATTCCGCTCCTCTTCCCAACCTTGCAGGTTGCAGTGTCGTACATCGACTTTGGAACAGGCATCGGAGCGGATGCCAATCAGAAGGGTCTCGCGGCCGGATTCAACTGGCAGTACGTTATCAATGGCGACCCCACCCAAACGCTTGATGCTGGCTACATCAGTGTCGGGCCGCTGTTTGAGTACGTGAAGTTCTGGAATGTCGACGGCGTTCAGGATGCTTCGAGCGACTTCTACACACTCGGAATCATCGGAAACGCTGGCAACTGGCAGTCGGATGTTGCGCTGACGTGGAACAACACTTCAGCGACATCGGGCACGCCCTCATATGACAACTTCCTGGCGTCAGCCAGTCTTGGTTACAACTTCTTCGGGCCACAGTCGCTCGTGGAGTTTGGCTACGCGTACCAGGTGCAGGATGGGAAAATCGACAACCAAGTGGGTGTCCAAGTGAGTTTCCCAATCAATGCGCTCGAGTACTTCCCCCTCTGGAACTGACCCGATACAGCGGGCTGCACACGCGCCCTCAACCGCTTGATGCGCAATCGGTGGCTTCCCAGACTTGGGAGCCACCGATTGCTCGTATTGGGGCTGTCCCCCGAACGCCGATGGGAGCAACTATCTTTGAAGGTTGTATACGCACATCCTGAATCGCACCCCTGAAAGGAACTTCGATCTCATGGCTTCATTCATTCGCCTTGCTCCGACCATCCTTGCCTGCGTATTCGCGGGCACCAGTGTGGCATTTGCGTCGCAAGCTGGCACTGGCCAAGCTCCCCCAAAGAATCCCGGTGGCGCTGGTGAGCCGGGCGGTCCCGGCGGTCCCGGCGGTCCCGGCGACGCTGGTAAGCCTGGTAAGCCTGGAAAGCCTGGTGGTCCGGTTGGTCCGGGTGGCGCTGGTGAGCCCGGCGGCCCACGTGGTCCCGGCGGTGCAGGTGAACCCGGTGGCCCACGCGGTCCCGGTGGTGCAGGTAAGCCCGGTGGCCCGCGCGGTCCCGGCGGCGCAGGCGAACCCGGTGGACCGCGCGGTCCCGGTGGTGCAGGCAAGCCCGGTGGCCCACGCGGTCCCGGCGGCGCAGGCGAACCCGGTGGCCCACGCGGTCCCGGCGGTGCAGGCGAACCCGGTGGTCCACGCGGCCCTGGTGGTGCCGGTGAACCCGGTGGCCCACGCGGCCCTGGTGGCGCCGGTGAACCCGGTGGCCCAGCAGGTCCAGGCGGCGCTGGGAAGCCAGGTCGACCAGCCGGTCCGGCTGGTCCGGGCGGTGCTGGAAAGCCAGGCGGCGCAGGCGGTGCTGGCAGTCCAGGTAGGTAGTCAGCCCGCGTGCTCGCATGACGCGCACAACGTCTGACATGACAACAAACAAGTTGCCGCACTTCCCCATAAGTGCGGCAACTTTGTTTTTCGGAGTTCACTTCACACCATTGCCAACATGGTCGTGTCAGCGAATCGTCCCGGCGGGAGCATCAAGGAGCCATCCAGTGCACAAGTCGTTGCCGAACACCTTCTGATTGTCAAGCACCCACACAACCTGTTTCGTACGCGTGACCTCAACCATCTGCGGATTCGATTCTCCAGCATGCGTGTTGCCGATCACCACGTTCCCATTGGGAAGGACCTGCAAACTGGTAACCCAGCACAGATGGATTGGGCGACCATCGGCTCGCTGCAATTCGTCGCGCTCGATGGACCACACCACCTTGCCCGCAGGCGTGACCTCAATCACGCGATTGTTGTTTCCGCCGCCGATGAGCGTGTTTCCATTCGACAGCCGAAGCGCATTAAATACGCACGTACCGTGCCCATCGTGCCCGCCAGTTGCTGGTTGATTGTTGAGGTCAAGCACGTACTCCCACACCACGTCGCCCGCAGCGTTGTACTCGCGCACGCAACCAAGGCCCTCGTGACATACGAGGTACGTACCGGCGGCAGTCTTACGAACACGACGGGTGTCGCGATGCGCATCTGGATGCTCAACACGCATCGGCACACTGGTACGAACAACGCCCTGCGCATCAACTTCGATGATTCGCACATTTCCAGTCTCGGCAATCATGGTGCTCCCATCGGGCAGCCGTTCGAACGCGTGGATCTCTACCGGACCGGTGTACGGCGCCACTGCAACGCTCGTCCATTGCCACACCACTTCCTTTGATGGTGTCATCTCAACGATCCGGTTCGGCGCGGGGTGAATGAGCATGTTGCCGTTCGGCAACGCTGCAATGTCATGCGAGTTGTGCGGGCAGGCAACCTGCCACTGCAACGTTCCGTCCGCAGCCAGGATCGACACCGCACCGCGATCCTGACCCAAGAGGCGGTGGGTCACCGGGACGGCAGCGGCTTGTGCGTCACGGGCAGGTGCGCTCGGGGGCGCCGCGCAGGACGCAAGAAACACGCTGGAATACGTGGCAAAGGCGGTCGCGATGGCTTGGATGATTCGAGACATAGCGGGGAGGCTATCGATGCTCGTGCCACGGCCCACAACAGGCAATTTGAGAATCACGGCAATTCCATGAAATCGACAGCGAGCGGGGTGCGTTTCACTGCCGCTCACGGCCTGCAGCCGTGACAAACGCAATTCCTGCCGACGAATCCTTGTCCCCTGCGACAAACTTCAGGCAAATCCCCGTTACCGAAAGGCACATACTGACATGAACACGAAAGCATTCACATTTATCGCGCCGGCATTCCTCGCACTTTCACTCGCAGCCACTGCGGTGGCAATTGAGCCCCCAGCGGGCGGCCCTCCAGTCCCACCGGCGAATGGTCCTGGCGGACAAGGCGGACAAGGCGGACCGGGCGGTCCTGGACAAGGTAACGGTGGCGGCGATGGCGAAGGTCGCAAGCGTCCGGACTTTAAGACGCTCGACAAGAATGGCGACGGCTTCATCACTGAGGATGAAGTGCCCGCCAAGGCGTGGGAACGCATGAAGGGCGCCGACAAGAACGGCGACGGCAAGGTCTCTGAAGAGGAACTGCGCCAGGCTGCCAAGGGACGCGGTCGTGGTGAAGGCGGTCGTGGACCGGGCGGGCAAGGCGGCCCTGGCGGCCCTCCAGGTGGCAAGGGTGGCGATGTCCCACCAGCACCACCAGCGCCTCCGGCACCTCCTGCTCCTCCAGCACCTCCAAAGGCCTGAGCACGCGAACTAGCAAGTCTCAACCATCTCAACATCAAACGCCGCTGCGAGTCACTCGCGGCGGCTTTTGCATTCACCGAAGCACAAGTCATTGCACTATCGTCCACGCTTTCCAGTCCACTTCCTACAGGAATCACCCATGAAATTCACCAACATCATTCCCACTGCCTTGGCATCCCTTCTGGCCGCCTGCGCACTCACTGGTTGCAGCAAGACCGTTGACTACACCGGATACATCCCAAAAACTGTGGCACTGAAAGCCGATGGCGATAAGCGCAAGGATTTCCGATTGAAGGACCTCGACACTACCCGCTTTGGCAAGGTAGTCATCGACCCGGTGGTCACGCCCGATGGCAATGCCTACGGCGACCTGACTGCTGATCAATTGCAACAACTGCGAACGCTGCTGCAGGAAGCGTTGGCAAAGTCATTCGGAACTGGCGTCGGAACTGGCGACCGCACGCTGGTGATTCGCGCGGCAATTACTGGCGTGAAGCCCAACCAGCCGATGCGCAACATCGCTCCACAAACGCAGATTCTCAAGGGCGGCTACGGCTATGCCGGCGCCGAGCTTTATGCGATGGATGGCGCAAACGGACCAGTGGTTGCCGCGCTCATGCAGACGTATGACACGGAACGCTTCGGCACCGAGAAACTCTCTGCCCTGGGCACCGCCGAGAAAGCCTGCACAGAATGGGCTGAGGCGTTCCACGAACTCATTATCAAAAAGTGACCGTCAGTGATGACGTTCGCGCAAGCATGACCACATGATCGCGGGTCCTTCATCAATTCCATCGCTCCCTGAGCAGGTTGCGCGCTACCTTGATGGCGCCGACCTGCTCGGGCGAGCGGGACAAGCGTTTCAACTGTCCACGGTTGATGAGTCAGGTTGGCCGCGCAGCGCGCACTTGTCGGTTGGCGAAGTGCTGGCCACCGATGCGCACCATCTGAACCTCTGCTTGTGGGCGCATTCCGGTACCTGCCGCAATATGGTGCGCGATGGACGCGCCACTCTTTCGTTGGTGCTCAGCGGGGCCGTCTTTGAGATCCAACTGCGCACCACGCCAGTTGCAGCGCCGCAACAAAGCGCGGCCGCTACTGCGATGATGCCGGGCGACCACGCTGATGAGCCGCAACTGGCGTTTTTTCGAGCCACTGTGGAATCAACCAAGGAACATCGAGCAAAATATGCCGAGGTAACTGCCGGAGTCTCCTATCGTTTGCACTCACCCAACGAGGTATTGGCGCGGTGGGCCGCGCAGATCTCCTGGCTTCGACACATCACTTGAACGGCGCGACGTATGCAACGAATCATCATCGGTATCACCGGCGCCTCGGGCGCGATCTACGGCATCCGCGCCCTGGAACTCCTGCGAGCTGTAGGGGTGGAGACACACTTGGTGTTGTCACCATCCGCCGGTCGAACCATCGCTGAAGAAACTGATTTCTCCCTTGAGCACGTCAAGAGCCTCGCCACCTTCGTCCATGGTTTCAAGGACATCGGCGCGTCGATCGCCAGTGGCTCATTTCAGGTTGACGGCATGCTGGTTGCGCCGTGCTCAGTAAAGACCCTCGCCGGAATTGCGCACTGCTTCGACGATGAACTCATTGTGCGAGCCGCGGATGTGCAACTCAAGGAGCGACGCCGCGTGGTACTGATGTTCCGCGAGACACCATTGCATGCTGGGCATATTGCCATCATGGAACGCGCTACCCTCAACGGAGCGATCGTCATGCCACCGGTGCCGGCGTTCTATCACCGGCCCAAGTCAATCGATGACATCGTGAATCAATCGGTCGGCAGAGCGCTCGACCTGTTTGGCATTGATGTCAAAGTCGTACGCCGTTGGACTGGGCAAGGAACCAGCGAGGAGTAAGCGAGGAACAGGCGCTAATCGCGCACGTGCGACCAAGTACGCCGTTTGCCCCCTTCGGCCTACCAGTGGCCACGCGCGGGCATCACAGTGCAGTCCAATACCAAGTCGGTTGGCTCAGTAACCCCCGGGGGCTGACTCAGCGAGAAGAAAATTGGTCGTGCAGGATCCCGCCGTACTAACCAAGGTTCGGTGCTGTCAATCAGAATGGACTGCGCAGGTGGCAGTACGTACTGCCCGTAGGTCCGGTCTAAGAAACAACTTGCTGGGAAGAAAACGACCCCGGCGCATGTATTTCCTTCGACGCGTGGCGGAACCGATTCCTGAAACGCGAGAATGGACTCATTGGTCATCCGCGTGCATATCCAAGTGATTTGCAACTGATGCGCCCGCCCCGCCAGACCAATCGCACCAATTCCAGCGAGTGCGGCCGCAGCGACAGTTGCTACCGATCGACAGAGCGCGCGCTCGTCTGCAGCAACAGGATTCCAGAGCGCAACCACCGCCGCGGCAAACAGAATTGCTGTGCCAACATTGGCGCCCATGCAATACAACTCGGAAACACTGCCCATCGGAATGGTGGCAGCGGTGCTAGCGAATGCCACCGCGGCAAGGAGTGAGGCGGTAAGCAACATCGATGGCCCGTGCACACGCCGATGAAACAATGCGAAACCAATCGCTGTTACTAAGACGCCGGCCACAAGCGCAATTGCCAAGAGGGGCAACACGCGTAAGGCAATCGGAGCGTCGTTGTCGGTGAGCACATGAAAGGGTCCATTACCAAGACATCCCGCAATCGTCATTGCTGAATTCACCAGCACATTCAATCCAAGTTCGGCCTGATAGCGCGCGCCAGGATCAGCGTTTGCTGCACTTCCAAGCGCACCAGTTGCCACGCGAGCCGCCATGTGTGCCACTGGCAGCACAACGGTTGGCAACAAGATCAGCGATGTCCGCCACATGGCACTTCGATCACGCACGGCGCACCACACCACGGCAACGATGGTGGCGGTTCCGATGGCGGCGCTCCAACCATACATGGTTTCCTTGACATTCACGCCAACAGCAAAGACCACTGCCAGCCAGATGAGGTCAGACCATGCGTTACGCCCCAAGCGTGCCGCGGCACATGCGCGCCACGCCAAGAGCATTGCCCACGCGCCAAGTGCAGCGCTCCACGTTTGCGATGCCGCATCCATCTGCCAGGCGGCGGTGGTAGTGGGCGGTGAGAGTCCAATCCAGAGCAATGCGATGGGCGCCACGGCCCGGTTTCCAGGCGCTACGCGATCTGCCAATCCCACCACTGCCCACGCCAACAGCACCAAGGCGAGCGCCTGCACCGGCATAACCCACCCGCACGTCAACGTGGTGGGATCACAGGAAGCACTCACAAGGATCTCCAGCGGTCGGAAACTGGCAGAGTGCAGCCACGCTTCGCACACGCGATCCCACACCGGCAGTACGCACGACGGCTCGCGCACAAACTTGATGTCGTCGTTGGCAGCAACAATCCCCGCCCACACTGGCCACAGCGTGATGAAGACGCCCACCAACACAGCCGCTGTCCAAAGTACAACGACGGCGCGTGAATTCCGCACGAGTAACTTGTCCACTGGCGCTGCTGCCATCAGCCGTTCCGTTTAGCAAACGCGCCCATGAAGTCTGCCAACACTTCGCAGCCCTTCGCAGGGAAGGCGTTGTAAACGCACGCACGGATACCGCCCCACTCGCGATGACCGCGCAGTCCGCACAGTCCTTCGCTCTCTGCTTCCGCTACAAAGCGGTCCACGTGCGCGTCACTGGGGAGTTGGAAACTGATGGACATGTCACTGCGGCAATCCGCGCGCATGGAAGGACGGTAGAAGCCGCCGCTGCCATCAATCGCCCTGTAGATGTGTGCTGCCTTGGCCGCATTGCGCGGACCAAATGCCGCCGGTCCACCAAAATCATGGGTCCATTGTGCCATGAGGCCAATCACACGGACACCAAACGTCGGCGGAGTATTCGGGCGTGACTCGGTCTTAGCAAAGTTTGCGTAGCTAAGCATCGGTGGCAACGAAGGATCGGCGCGCTCCAAGAATGACTTCTTTACAAGCACCATGGTGATGCCACTGGCACCCAGATTCTTCTGGCCACTTGCAAAGAGCAATTCATGGGCATTGAGGTCAAACGGCCGTGAGAAAATGTCGCTGGTTGCGTCACACACCAACGGCGCAGCCACGCGCGGCGGCCGCGCAAACTGCGTGCCTTCCACCGTATTGTTTGAGCAGTAGGCAAAGTACGCAGCACCGGTGCAGTCTGCAATTTCAGCATCGGATGGAACGTGGTCGAATCGGCACGTTGCGCCATCAAACACCTTCTTGGTTGGACGAACGCACGCTGTTTCCTTTTCACCCTTGTGAGACCAAAGCCCCGTGTCTGCAAAGGCAACCCACGGCTGTTCCGCGCCAACCTTTGCCTTGGGCACAAAGTTCATGGCGATCAATGAGAAGTGTTGCATCGAGCCACCGGGGAGAAACAGCACTTCCCAGTCAGCACCAACGCCGGCACAGGCGCGGACACTTGCAAAGGCATCGGCCAAGATCCGGTCGTAGGCCGGTCCGCGGTGGCTCAACTCCAGAAGGCCAATACCGCTGCCGTCAAAGTCGGTGATCTCATCGCGGAGCTGCGCCAAGACGCTCTCTGGCATGCACGCCGGACCGGCAGAGAAGTTGTAGACGCGACCAAGGCCGGGAGTAGTGGGTGGTTCTGGATGACGCATGGCGGGGGCTGCTGTAGGCATGGGATTGTGTGAGATCGTACGGCGGGCACTCCTGGTGCCGACGGGGCGGATTCACGAGTAAAAAGAGAAAAGCCCCAGGTCACTCGGACGTGCTGGGGCATCGGGGCAAGGCACGCCACCACACACTCCGCAGTGGCAGCCTCTGCAAATAGAAACGTCATTCATGGCCCCCATCCATCACGGTATCTCCGAAATAGGCAAAAAAACTGCGCCGAAGTGCCTGAGTCCGATTAATTGGCGCCAATATGACAAACTACGCAGGAATTGGACGGCTGCCTGATGGTTGGCGCCTCCCAATTGCGTGTTTATTGATGTAGTGCATCCCCACACACTTCCAATCCCCCGTTCTGCCCACTCCATGCGAATGATGTTCCTCGCGGCTGAGGCTTCGATCATGGTGGGTGGTGAATCCCTTGTTCGCCGAGAATTGCTCCGCATCAATGACGGCGATCGCCGCTTTGAATTGCGGCCGCACGGCACCCCTGGAAGCGTGTGCCTTGACCTAGCACCGGGCCTCATGCATGCCACGCTGTCCGGGCACGACCGTGCCACCCTTGAGGTGGAATGGATTGTTACCGACGGCAGCGCCATTGCGCTCGATGCCTGGGCCATGTGCGGTCGCCAGTCTTCGCTGGTGTCGATTCTTGACGCTTTCGGACAGCTGGTGATCCCAGACCTGACCGCACGTGATCCAGCCATGCACCCGATGGTCTTCACCCCCGGCCGGTTCTTGCTTCGTGCAGAGACCTTTAACGGACCGCTGGTCTTGCGCATTGGGCAGTCAACTAGCTGCGTACCGATGCGCGCCGCAGTCTGACTCATCATGACCGGGCATGACAGCCCCCACAGGCGAAAAGCCCGCGGGAGTTCACCGCGGGCTCGCTCTGCGAATGCCAGTTAAATATTCACCCCGCGGAAGTCACTCACCGGATCACCCCACCGGAATCTATCGCACCAGTCAGTCCATCTGCGCCAGGGCTACCTGAAGCTGTGCAGCAAAGAGCTGGACAGTCTGCGGGCGTTGCACGGGATCAACGTTCAGTGCGGCATGGATGACTTCTTCGATGGGACCGCTCAGCGCTGGAACCACTTCAGAAAGCAGCATGCGCCGTTCAAACAGCACGGCCTTCAAGAGTGCCATGGCTCCGCGGTCCTCAACCTCATAAGGCAGGCGACCGGTGAGGAGCTGGAACAACACCAGCGCTGCTTGATAGACATCGGTGGCAGGCCCAACGCGGCTCGCCTTGCCATCTGCTTGCTCCGGGCTCATGTAAGCGAAGGTGCCAACAATGTTGCCGGTTTCTGTGTGGAAGCCCGTGCGGTTGCCGTCTTCGCGAGTCAAGCGCGCAACGCCGAAGTCCACCAGATGAACCTGACCTTCAGTATTCACCAAGATGTTGTGCGGCTTGATGTCGCGGTGAATCACGCCAGCCGCATGAGCATGCTCCAACGCGTCCAGAACTTGCAAGACTGCCGCAACACGTTCCTGCGCAGAGAGTGCATGACTGGTGCACCACTCATCGATGCGCTGACCTTCAACAAAGTCCATCGCCAAGTAAATCTGCCCATCCTGGGTCTGACCCGTTTCATGAAGACGAACGATGCCTGGGTGCGAAAGGCGCGACAAGACGCGACTCTCTTGCCGGAACCGAAGCAGTGACTGACCATTGGATCCCGAATTCATGACCTTGAGGGCCACGCGAGCGCCGTTTTCAAGGCAGATTGCCTCAAACACGCGGCTGGAACCGCCGGAGCCAATGCGCTTGACGATCTTGAAACCAAGGACTTCTGGGAAATTCTCTGCCGCGTCAGCATGGCGGGTGTCCGGATCACGATCCACCGGCATATCAAACGGAACTTCGTCCGCAGCGAGCAGTGCCAACACTTCTTGCCGAGTGTCTGAGTCGTCTGCGCACTCGGACTCAAGATATGCACCGCGTTCGATGGTTGGCATATCGATCGCTGACTCAAAGAGTCGGCGCACGGTGCTCCAGCGATTTGGGGTGACGAGACTCATGACAGGTCTCCCTCCGCTTTGGTTTCAGCAGCGGAGGCGGCTGAAACTTTGGCCAGGTCGGTATTTCGACCGTATTGCTTTTCAAGGAACACCCGAGCAAAGCGCCAGTCGCGCTCGGCGGTCGGCACACTCGTACTGAGCAACCGGGCCACATGGTCCATCGACATACCACCAAAGATTCGCAATTCAGCAACGCGAGCGGCACGCGCATCAACGATTGCCAACGATTGCATGGCGTCTTCAAGTTCAATCAGCCCCACTGCACTGGTCGAGCCATCCTCTGGGTCGAAGAGTTCCACTGAGGCTCCACGCTTACCAGCGCCGCGCTTCTTGCTCTTGCGTTGCCGAGCGTGATCCACCAGAACGCTGCGCAGCACGGTGGCTGCCGTAGCAAAGAAGTGCTCTTCGCTTTCAAATTCGGTTGATTCGCGATCCGCAAGCTTGAGGAAGGCCTCATGCACAATCGCAGTGGACTGAAGGGTGTGTCCTGCTGGCTGAGCGCGCATGAACATCGTCGACAGCTCTTTGAGCCTGACGTAGATCGTCTCGAACAACTCAGGGAGACTTGGACCATCCGAAGCGGACGGAAGCGGCAGGGATGACATGGCAGGCACTCCAGAGAAACAACAGCGATGCCGTCCGATACACGCGTTCGGACGCAACCACTCAATCCCCTGTTCCTTCTCTCCTGTCAACCTGTGCCGCGCAACCAGCACATTGAGATACTGCCGCGGTTCTGGAACAAGTCAAGGAAGTGAATCCCCTGATCCGCGAAAGAATTCGTATTAACCCAACATGAACCCTGCATCCAGCATCGCAACGGCGCAATTACTTGCTCACAAAGGGCTTCCGTGCAAAAAACTCCCGGCCCCAAGCGTTGAAGCGCGGGGCCGGGACCGACTTGGCGCACGCCGATCGTAAGAGCGGCGCAGCCGAATCGGAGAAAAGGGGCTCGGTGAAACACGTTATCGGCAAACGCCCCGGACACCTCTCTAGGCGCGAAATGAACGCACCCTGAATCAATCCAAAGTCGGACAATCCAAGAATTTCGTCACTTCGGCACATTCCGTGATGGGTGGAGCCCGCAGGTTGCGTTCATAGAAGTGGAGCAGCGATGTGCGGCCGAAAGGCGCTCGCCATCACCGGCTCCGAAAGCCACTCCCTTCGTGCACCCGGCAGGGTTGCTCGGAGAAACAAACGCCCCCTGGAGTTACACGCCTCCGGGGGGTTGTTCTTTTTCAGGGAATATTCCGTAAGTGGCGGTTGTGTCAGGCCCCACCGAAACCGATGATCGGGTTGTAGGCGTTCCATTGGGCAGGTACCCAAGTGCGCCCCGACTGATGGAAAGGAAAGAACCAATGACGAACAATAAGAAGCTCAACGCGAAGGACTTGGCAGCGATGAAGGGTGGCGCCGCAAAGGCGGGTGCAAAGCCGTCGGGCTTAGCCAAGGCAAGCAGCGGTCGAGTTGCCCCCAAGGCTGTCAATTTGGGCGCGAAGAAGGGCTGACGGGTACCGCTGACCGGCTCAAGGCTATTGGCTGCGCAACGCTGTTTGGGGTGCGCGCCGATGCCTGGGCAGGTTGGAGGCGCTCCGCCTCGAGCAATGGCGGGATTTTTAGGAAGGCGTCCGGATCACTGCCCGGATCACCTGATTCAGGGGCTGGCAGCGAAATGTCGCTGTTGATCGATAGTCCCGCTCGCCCCGGCACCATGCCGGTGGCATCGGCAAGGTCAAGCAGCGCCAGTTGGTAGCTGACAACCGCTGCTGCTTCAGATCGCTGCGACTCCGAAAGTTGCGTCAGCGACTGCGTGAGATCAGTGATCGTGGACGCACGCTTCTCATAGAGAACGCGAACGCCTTCATACGCACGTGCCGCAAGGTCTACGGCTTGCCGTGTAGCTACCACTAGTTGCCACCCCGTCTTGGTGCGAGAGACGGTGTCGTACACCTCGCGTGAAATGGACAGACGCCGGTCTTGTCCCGTAGCGAGTTCCTTCAGACGCTGATAGAGCGCGGCACGGAGGTCGGCCTTCGCAGCCTCGTTACCAAGCGGAACCTGCAAACGCACGCCAGCATTAAATGCCAGCGTCATCGACCCATCAGCGCC